>MRWG01000132.1_pt1 | contig 135982 bp, 131 predicted proteins | sample 1013341 | NCBI WGS metagenome assembly MRWG01 (sample SAMN06117577, study PRJNA244670) | biofilm metagenome | biome: Water; feature: Cathode Biofilm; material: Biofilm; isolation source: microbial consortium enriched at the cathode of a solar microbial fuel cell | place: USA: District of Columbia...
ATGACCTCCCATCACCATAAACAAAAACCCCGGCGCGAGGCCGGGGTTTTTGTTTATGGCGGTGAGGGAGGGATTCGAACCCTCGATACGCGCAAACGTATACACGCTTTCCAGGCGTGCTCCTTCAGCCACTCGGACACCTCACCAATCGAATTGTCTGTCGGCCCGTGGGGGTGCTTGGGGCCGGTCGAGCCGGCTCATCGCTTTTTTCGGGATGCGTTTGGAGCGGCTTTTTTCGAGGCCGCAACTCTACACAAGACGCCGGGCAAAAGCAACGTCAGGGCCAGGTGCTGAAGTAGTCGTCCGGGTCAATATCGAGGGCTGGCTTGAGGGCCGTTGCCGGCGTACCCAGGTAGAGGAAACCGACGATCCTGTCACTTTCACCGAGGCCCAACCCGGCCCTGACGTGGTCGTCGTAGGCGAAACCGCCGGTCCGCCACATGGCGCCCACACCCAGCGCAAAGGCGGCATTGAGCATATTCTGTACGGCGGCCCCGGCTGACAGGAGTTGTTCGACCTCCGGCACCTTCGGATCATCCCTGCAACGGGCGACGGCAACGATAAGGGTAGGGGCTCTCAGGGGCTTGGCGAGAATCTTGTCCCGCTGTTTGTCCTCTAACTCTGCTTTCCGCCGGGTTTCCGCCTCCACAAAAAGCTCTCCGAGGCGGTACCGGGCATCGCCCTCAACGACCAGAAAGCGCCATGGTCTCAGCAGCCGGTGATCGGCGGCGCGCAATGCGGCGCGCTTGATTTGAAGAAGTTGCTCCGGACTGGGCCCGGGCTCCGTCAACTTGCCACAGGATACCCGCTGGCTGAGAACTTCCAGCACTGGTGAATCTTGCAATTGTTCCTCCTGCCTTGGCCGATCCGATCGGCATTGTAGCATTGAGGCCAGGCTCCGTAGACTCCGGTCCCGAAATGGCACTAAACTGTGCGCCATGCTAGGCTCCAGCCCCGCCACCGATACCGAGCCGACGGCTCCCCCACAGCTGAACCCGGTCGTCTTCCGGCTTCTGGCGGGTCTGGCCGTGGTTGCCATTGCCGCGGCGAGTTTCGACAACGCACTGGGCCGGCCACTATTCCTGGGCATTGCCCTGGGAACCCTGGCCTACGTGGTGGCAACCTTCGCCGCCACCCACACCCGCGCCGGGCAAAAGCCCAACCCGGCTCTCCTGCGCATCCTCGATAGTTTGGATGCCCTGCTGCTGGGCATTTTTATCGCCTATATCGGTCTCGACGTGGTGCCGCTGGTTATCCTCGGCACCATGGTGCTTGTTCGCGCACTGGCCTACGGCGGTTTTCCGCGCTTGCTGGAACAGATGGCGGTCTTTACCGTCGGGCTGGTGGCCACGCTAACGCTCCGTGAGCCGGTATGGCTGGCCCCGGCCACCCGCGTCAACAGCCTGGCCCTGTTGACAGTGCCCTTCTATTTCTGCCTGATGGCCTATCACCTGCACCGGCAAAACCGCACACTTGCCCAGTCCATGGAAGCGACAAAGAAAGCACTGGTGGACTTGAAGCTCAGCAACTACAAGCTGTCCAAGTATCTGTCACCGACTCTCCGCAAGGCCATTCTCTCCGGCAAGAAAGTCAAACTGGAAACCCAGCGCAAGAAGATCACCATTTTCTTTTCCGACATCCAGGGTTTCAGCGAGTTATCCGAGCAACTGGAAGCGGATGTCCTCACCCAGCTGTTGAACAGCTACCTGTCGGAAATGTCCGATATTGCCATCCGCTATGGGGGCACCGTCGACAAGTTTATCGGCGACGCCATCATGGTGTTCTTCGGCGACCCGGTGAGCCGCGGCGTCAAGAGCGATTGCGTGGCCTGTGTCTCCATGGCCATCGAAATGCAGCGGCGCATGAAGGAGTTACACCAGCGCTGGAATAGCCAGGGTATCCGCCGGCCATTGAATGTGCGCATGGGTATCAACACCGGTTTTTGCACGGTGGGCAACTTCGGCACCGAGAATCGCCTGGACTATACCCTGCTGGGAACGGAAGTGAACCTGGCCAGCCGCCTGGAGTCGGCGGCCTCGGCGGGCGAGATCCTGATTTCGAGGGAGACCTACGAACTGGTCAAGGACGTGATCATGTGTCGCGAGCGGGAACCGGTAAAACTCAAGGGCTTTCAGGACCCGGTGAAGGTCTATTCAGTGGTGGATCTGCGCCGCAACCTGGGCAAGGAACAGAATTACCTGGAGCACGTGACCGAGGGCTTCAACATTTACCTGGAAACCGACAAGGTCCCCAACTACGAGCGGGACAAGGTCATTGCTTCCCTGGAACAGGCCTACCGGCAGTTGCGCCGCAAGACCAAGCCCCAATAGAGGCGTCCTGAACCAAGCATTTATGATGCCTACTGCCTCGCCAGTCGACGCCACCGGGGTGCCGCGTCCGGCTCGGTGCTCCGCCAGGGGTTGATATCGAGCCCGCCACGGCGGGTGTAGCGGGCCGACACGGTCAGCGAGGCCGGCCGGCACCGCGCCAGAATATCGGCGAACAGCCTTTCCACACAGTTCTCGTGGAAATCCTGGTGGTCCCGGAAGGAAACCAGGTAGCGGAGCAGCCCCGTGCGATCCATCGCCGGGCCCCGGTAATCGATAAGTACCGTGGCCCAATCCGGCTGCCCTGTCACCGGACAGTTGGTCTTGAACAGGTCGGTATAGAGGCGTTCAGACACCGGGCTTTCATCCGCCACGGCCAGCAGTTGGGGATCGGGGGTGTAGCGATCGCAGGAAACAGCCAGTTCATCAAGACTTTCCCCCTCGGGGACACCGATGCCTTTCTCCCCATACTCGGCCAGCGTGTACAGGGTTACCCGGACCTTGCCGCCAAACGCCCGGGACAGGTCCCGTTCGAGGGTGGCCGCTAACTGATTTGTATCGGCGAAAACTTCCCGGTTCAGCGAGTTGAGGTAGAGCTTCAGGGACTTGGATTCGACGATGTGGCGGGAATCCGCCGGCACGACCATCTCCGCGATAGCCACGCGCGGTTTCCCGGACGGCTCCAGCCAGGAAAGCTCGTAGGCTGTCCAGATATCGACCCCGTATAACGGCTGTTCCAGCGCCTGCCCGCCCCGGCCCTCGGCGCGGGGGATGGCCACCAGCAATTCCGGCGAATAGTGCCGGGGATATTCCGTGGCGACACCGAGGCGGGGCTTGGTCGGTCCGCTCATGTCAGCTTCTCAACCCCTTGCTGTTCACCAACAGGTACATGGAATAAGCGTAGAGCCCGACGATAAAAAGCCCAATCATCAGGAAGGCCCAGCCCACGTCGATATCCGACACGCCCAGGACCCCGAACCGGAAAGCGTTGATCATGTAGAGAATGGGGTTGGCCCTGGATACGCCCTCCCACAAACCGGGCAGCATATCGATGGAATAGAAAATTCCGCCCAGATAGGTCAGGGGCGTGAGGACGAAGGAGGGAATAATGGAAATATCGTCGAAGGAACGGGCGAACACCGCATTGATAAAACCGGCGAGGGAAAACAGCACGGAGGTGAGAAACACCACGCTGCAGGTGACCACGATGTGCTCCACATTCAGCCGGGTAAAAAACAGGGACAACAGGGTAACGATAACCCCGACACCCAGTCCCCGGGCGACGCCGCCCATCACGAAGCCGGTCAGGATAATGTAATTGGGAACCGGCGACACCAACAGTTCCTCCACGCTCTTCCCGAATTTTGCCCCGTAAAACGAAGACACCACGTTGCCGTAGGAATTAGTGATCACCGACAGCATGATCAGCCCCGGCGCCACGAACTCGATATAGTTAAAACCGGCCATGGGTCCGATGCGGGGACCGATCAGGGTTCCGAAAATCACAAAATAAAGGGTGATCGTGATAGCCGGCGGCAACAGGGTCTGGGGCCAGATCCGGAGAAACCGGCGCACTTCCCTGACGATAATGGTAATAAAGGCAATCCATTTTTCCGTGCCGCTCATGCCACCTCCTCGTTTTCTTCCGCGGCGGGCTCGTCGCTATTGGCCCGCACCAGGGATACGAACAGTTCCTCGAGGCGATTGGCCTTGTTGCGCATGCTGACGATCTCGACACCCTGCCGGCTGAGTCTGTCGAAGACGCCGTTCAGGGAATCGCTTTTCTGTATCTCCACTTCGAAGCTGTGTTCGTCGAGCAGGTGCCCCGGCAGCCCGCCCAGATCCGGCAATGTCTCGATGGCGTCGCGCGTATCAAAGATGAAGACCTCCCGGTTGAGGGTTTTCAACAGGCTTTTGATACTGGTGTTCTGCACGATTCGGCCCCGGTCGATGATGGCCACATTGCGGCACAGGCTCTCCGCCTCTTCCAGGTAGTGGGTGGTGAGGATAATGGTGGTCCCCTGCCGGTTGATTTCCCGAAGGAAGTGCCACATGGACCGGCGCAGTTCGATATCGACGCCGGCGGTGGGCTCGTCGAGAATCAGCAGGCGCGGTTCGTGCACCAGGGAGCGGGCGATCAGCAGGCGGCGCTTCATGCCCCCGGAAAGCATCATCGCCTGGGTGGAACGCTTGTCCCACAGATCCAGCAGGCGCAGGTACTTCTCCGCGCGCTGCTCGGCCAGACGTCGGGGAATGCCGAAATAACCCGCCTGGGTAACGAGGATGTCGTAGATCTTCTCGAACTGGTTGAAGTTGAATTCCTGGGGCACGATGCCGATATATTTCTTGGCTTCCGAGAAACGGCTATCGATATCGAGGCCAAAGATTTTTACCTGGCCACCGGTCTTGCGCACCAGGGAACAGAGAATACCTATCGTGGTGGATTTCCCGGCGCCGTTGGGTCCGAGCAGGGCAAAAAAATCGCCCTGCTCGACATCCAGGTCGATACCCTTCAGGGCCTCGAAACCATTATCGTAGGCTTTGCGCAGGTTGCGGATGGTCAGAGCGGATTCAGTCATGCGCGGACGCTTCTCTCCTTTCGAACGGTGACTGGCGGCAGCGTTACGCTGCCTGGATCAATTTCCGGGACACAGAGAGGCCGGGAGCGGGACGGGTACGCCGGGCATGGCGACAGCGCTACTGCGAACCTCGGGATCAACCGGTAATGATAACAAATTGAGACAGGGGCCGTTGCCAATGTGCTTATGAAAGCCTCGCCAGAACAGGCCGCACAAAGAAAAAAGGCGCAACACGGAGTGCTGCGCCTTTGATGTTTGGAGCGGGAAACCGGGTTCGAACCGGCGACCTCAACCTTGGCAAGGTTGCGCTCTACCAACTGAGCTATTCCCGCTGACAGCGATAGCTTGATATGGCGTCCCGTAGGGGAGTCGAACCCCTGTTACCGCCGTGAAAGGGCGGTGTCCTAGGCCTCTAGACGAACGGGACCCTGATGCCTCTCGCCGGGCGCAGATGCATCTCCATGCGAGAGGCGCGCATTCTATGAAGCCGGTCATGTGCTGTCAAGCCCGCCTTCCAAAAAACGTCATTGCCGATATAGCAAGAGGCACTAAGGCAGGCGAGAGCCCAAGTCGGCAAGCAGGTCTTTCACCCGCCAGGCATTGGCTCCCAGGTCGCCCTGGCCGACCCGGGATGCCGAACGCACATCGATACGGCTGCCGCCGTTCACGGGGGTCACCCTGATCGACACATCGTCCTCGAATCCGAAAATGGCGGACTCGACAACCGCCTCCACCGCCATTCGCTCCCTGTCGACACCCAGAACCCGCCAACCCCTGTCGATCATGGCACTTTCGGCCGCCGCCAGAGCCCTTTCCGGTTCGGCGGCGGTGCGCAGGGACTGGATGCGGGGATAGGACTCCTTCTGGATCCCGGCCACCACCGCGCCCTGGTAGGCGACCGGATGGTCGCCGGGGTCCCGGTCCTCCGCAGCCAGTTCAAAGGCCGGCGGGTTTTCGGTATCGGTGGTGATATCGTGAATTCCCGGCGCCTGGAAGCCGGCGGGGCCCACCGTTGCCAGCACCAATACCGTCGGCGCGGCACCCAGCAGGAAGGTGGCCCAGTAACGGCCGGGCACCGAACGGCGGGTGAGCAGCTTGAAAAGGATCACCAGCAGGGCCACTACCGCCAGCAACAGCATCAGCAGCGAAATACCGGCGGCGCCGAGCAGACCCACCGCGACGGGCAGGAATTCGAAACGCACGCCGGCCACGCCCAGCACCACCAGCAGGCCCGCCAGCAGACAGAAATTCCAGATCCATTTAGCCACGTTATTTCCTCTTTTTATGGATGATTCACTGACCGTCTTCCTCCGGCTCGAAAGCCAGGGAAACCGAATTGATGCAATAGCGCAAGCCGGTAGGCGCGGGTCCGTCCTCGAAAACATGGCCCAGGTGACTGCCGCACTGGTGACAGGTTACCTCGGTGCGAATCATGCCCAGGCTGGTATCCCGGTGCTCGTCCACGTTGTCTTCGTCGGCCGGCGCGTAAAAGCTCGGCCAGCCGGAGCCCGAGTCGTACTTGGTGCGGGAATCGAAGAGCTCCGCGCCGCAGGCGACACAGCGATAGGTGCCCGCGCGATGCTCGTCGTTGTATTTGCCGGTGAAGGGCCGTTCCGTGCCTTTTTCCCGACACACGGCATATTGCTCGGGTGTGAGTTGTTCCCGCCAGAATTCCTCGCCCTTGCGTTTCCAGTCTGTCATTGGTACACCCCACGTTTCGCCGGTGGTTTTCGGATACAATAGGCCGCCTCTAATCAAGGGCGGCTCCACGGACACTATTTATGCAGCACTTTCAAAAGTCAAACAAGTTGGACAACGTATGCTACGACATACGGGGCCCGGTGCTGGACGAAGCCAATCGTCTCGAGGAGGAAGGTCACCGAATTATCAAGCTCAATATCGGCAATCCGGCACCCTTCGGCTTCGACGCGCCCGACGAGATCATTCAGGATGTCATCCACAACCTGGCCGCCGCCCAGGGCTATTCCCACGCCAAGGGAATTTTCTCCGCCCGCAAGGCGGTCATGCAGCGCACCCAGGTCCAGGGTTTGCCGGATGTGGAAATCGACGACATTTTCCTCGGCAACGGCGCCAGCGAACTGATTGTCATGGCCATGCAGGCGCTGCTCAACAACGGCGACGAAATCCTGGTACCGGCCCCGGATTACCCGCTCTGGACCGCGGCCGTAACCCTCGCCGGGGGCAAGCCTGTCCACTACCGCTGCGACGAGAGCAACGGCTGGCAACCGGATATCGAGGACATCGAGGAAAAGATCAACGGCCGCACCCGGGGCATCGTGGTGATCAACCCCAATAACCCCACCGGGGCCGTGTACAGCGAGGACACCCTCAAACAGATCGTCGAGATCGCCCGCCAGGACGACCTGGTGATCTTCGCCGACGAAATCTACGACCGCATCGTCTACGACGACGCTGTTCATCATCCCCTGGGCAGGCTCGCCACCGATGTCCTGTGCGTGACCTTCAACGGCCTGTCCAAGTCCTACCGACTGGCCGGTTTTCGTTCCGGGTGGATGGTGGTCAGCGGCGCCAAGCACCGGGCCCGGGGGTATATCCAGGGCATGGAGATGCTCGCTTCCATGCGCCTGTGCGCCAACGTGCCGGCCATGTACGCCATCCAGACCGCACTGGGCGGCTACCAGAGTATCGAGGACCTGATCCGTCCCGGCGGTCGTCTCTACGACCAGCGCGAAAAGGCTCACCAGTTGCTGACGGCGATCCCGGGGGTTTCCTGCGTCAAGCCCAAGGGCGCCCTGTACCTCTTCCCCCGCCTGGATCCGGATGTCTACCCGATAAAGGACGACGAACAGTTCGTCCTGGATTTGCTGCAACAGGAAAAGATGCTGCTGGTCCAGGGCACCGCCTTCAACCTTCCGGATTCCAACCACTTCCGCATCGTATTCCTGCCCCGGGAGGACGATCTGGAGGACGCGGTGGGCCGGCTCGGGGAATTCCTGGGGCGTCTGAGGCGTTAACCTGCCGAAAGCGGGTAGAGAATGCTGTCCCGGTAGCCGGTCACGACCCTGATAAGACCGCTGTAGGCCCGGTCCAGCGCCGGGTCGTCGGTGTCCAGCAACAGGGGCCTGCCCCCAAGTTCGGTAATCTTGGTCTTGGTGGCCAGCACCAGCAGGTTGTCCCTTCCCACCCGGCGCAGGACGGCCGGCGTCAGTTGCTGGTTGCCCCGGCCGAAGAGCACCCCCTGACCGCCAATGGGCGTGACCACGATCACCGCCCGGGGGGCCCGGTCGAGCGCGCTCTCGATCCGCCCCGCATCCACATCGGCGGCCACCAGCTCCCCGTGAAGGACCAGGTCCACACCCAGCAGCGTCCCTTCCACCCCCAGCGCCTCGGTCACGGCCCGGGTGGTAGTGCCGGGACCGATTATATAGAGCGCGTCGTTGTCCATGGTCTCCAGCACCTCGGCCGCGATATCGTCCAGCACCAGGGCTTCCACCTCGCGACCGCTTTCCTTGACCCGCTGCACGAAGTGTCCCGCCTCCGGCACCTGCATCTCGCCGTAGTGCCGGGCCCTGACGCTGCCCCGACGGAAAGCCTCTTCGTCGATATCCCGCACATCCCGTTCGCGCAGGTCCACCAGGTCCCCCGCCACCAGCCGGCGCACGATCTGCCCCGCCGCCTCCGGATTGACGGCAAAGACACCGGAATGCATCTTGACGCCGGCGGGAATACCCAGCACCGCCTGACCGGGCGGTACCGCGGAACAGATATCCCGGGCGGTACCGTCCCCGCCGGCGAACAGCAGCAGGTCGATACCACGATCGCAGAGCCGTGCCGCCAGGCGGCGGGTATCCCGGGCACTGGTGGGCCCCGGCTCCAGAGTCCCTTCCACCCGGAAGTCAAAACCCGATTCCGCCAGCAGGGCTTCGCCCATGGACCCCGGGCAGGTGACAAAACGCAGATGGGCGACATCCGGTGCCAGCGCGCCGAGGGTCCGGCGGGCCCGCTCCATGGCGCGGGCCACTTGTCCCGTCTCGGGCGGCGGCAGGTGATCGCTGCCCTTCTCGCCCCGGGGACCGCCAGTACCCGCCACCGGGTTGACGATCAGGCCGATGGTGAAAAGCGCGTTGGTTTGATCTGAATCCATTGCCGAGACTGTTGTTTCGCACACAATAGTACTACCTGTTCTGGCGGCCCCTGCGCAAAACAAGTAACAGGTCACTTTATTTCACGCCGGGGCACACTAGCATTGAAAGGATCATATACCGAAGGCCAACGGGCCGCTCTGGGGAGGACGCCATGCGAGAATCATCCACCGCCAACGATACCGGGCATCGCCGGAAACGCCGATCACAAGCGTCTGCGGCAGACCGGGCGCCGGACTTCCACGGCGCGGCGATCGTGACCGGGGACGGCCGGGAACTGCCCATCACCGAGACCATGCTCCGGGACGCCTTCGAGAAGCTGGAATCCGCTTCCAGGCGCGATTTCCGGGCTTAGACCCTGAAACCCAGGATTTTAAGGGCCGCGAGCAGTTCTCCCCCGGGCCGCCCGCGAACCCGGAAATGACTGAATTCCCGGCGCACCGGGTAGTGCTTGCGCAAGCGGTCGAAGGCGGCACCCCGGTCCCCGTCGGCGTCCGCCAGAGCATGGCGCATGTGACGCCCGTCGCGGCGGGGATCATAAGCGGATAGCACCACCGATGCCAGGGTTGCCCCGGGCTCGACCCTGATGACGGCCGGCGCTTCCGCGGGTGCGGGTGGCGGTAAGGGCGCGTCCCGCCAGCGGCAGAATGCCGCCAGTACCATCCGGGTGCCCGCCAGCCGGCCCTCCAGGCTGTAACCGGCGATATGGGGCGTGCCCAGTGCGACCCGTTCGAGCAGGTCCGGATCGATGTCCGGCTCGTTTTCCCAGACATCCAGTACCGCCCGCAGGGCACCCTCCCCGAGCCGCGCCAGCAACGCCCGGTTGTCCACCACCGCGCCGCGCCCGGCATTAATGAGCAGCGTACCCGGGCGCAGGCGACGGAGCACCGCCTCGTCGAACAGGTGCCGGGTGGGATAAGGCCCGCTTCGGGTCAAGGGTGCATGGAGGCAAAGGACATCCGCCTCCAGCACCGCTTCGAAAGTGGTCAGGTCCGGGACCTGACGCTCGTCGAGGAAGGGGTCGTAACAGCGACAGTCCACCCCCAGGGCTTTAAGGCGCCGGTACAGGCCGCCGCCGACATTGCCGCACCCGACAATGCCCAGGGTTTTATCGCGCCAGCCCGGTTCGCAGGCACAGAGCACTGCCGTCATGTAATCCGCCACCGCCCTGGCATTGCAACCCGGGGCATGGGCGAAGGCGATGCCCCGTTCCGCCAGGTAGTCCGTATCCACATGGTCGGTGCCGATGGTTGCCGAACCGACAAACTTTACCGCGCTGCCCGCCAGCAAGGTCCTGTTCACGACAGTGACCGAGCGCACCAGCAGCACGTCGGCACCGGCCACTGCCGCCCGGTCGATGCGCCGCCCGGGCAGGGTAATGACCCGGCCGAATTCACCGAACAGCTCCGCAATGGCAGGCATGTTTTCATCGGCGACAATTGTCAGCGCGGTCATCCGGCCTCCTGCCATCGCCCCACCCTGGCCACCAGGCCACCGATGCCCAGTTCGCCGAACAGATCCCGTACCGCCGCCATATCCGGCGGGCGGCGCCGGGTGCGCCCGGGTTCGGGAATCTGGGCCGCATCGTCAACCAGCCGGGTCAACTTCAGGGCCAGTTGTATCTGCTCGCGGTACTGATCCAGCTTTGCCGGCAAGCCCCGGGCTCCGCGCACGGCAACCGACGCCGCCGCGCCGGGATCGTCGAGCCACTGATCCAGGGGACCCAGAGCGGCCAGCAGGGCAGTGGCGGTCTTCGCGCCCACCCCCGGTACACCGGGAATGTTGTCGCTGCTGTCACCCACCAGGGCCAGATAGTCCGGTACCCATTCCGGGGCCATGCCCCGGGTTTTGATAAAGCCCGCCCGATCCAGGGGGGTACCGTAGCCGTAATCCTGGAGCCGGGCGTCACCGATAAGCAACTGCGCAAGGTCCTTGTCGCGGCTGAGGATCTCTATACGGTGACGATCCCGCCCCCGACGGGCCAGGCTCGCCAGCAGGTCGTCGGCCTCGTACTCGGAACTGGCACAGGTGGCGATACCCAGGACCTCGGCCACTTGCCGACAGGCCCTCAACTGGAACGCCAGGGCCTCGTCCGGCAGGGCCCGGTTGGCCTTGTAGGCGGGGTAGAGACGATGGCGAAAACCGGTCTCCAGGCTCTCGTCAAAGGCGGCGACAATGTAACCGGGGCGCTCCGCCGACAATAACCGTATCAGGAAGGCGGCGAACCCGTAGACCGCCTCCGTAGGCATGCCGTCCCGGCAGAACCAGCGGGGTTCCAGGGCGAAATAGCTGCGGAAGATATAGACCGAGCTGTCGACCAGATAGAGCGGTTCGGACATGGGCGTCACGCCGGCGGCCGGAGGTAACGGCGCTTGTCGAAGGGGTTGCCGGTGCCGAACTCGCGGGCGAGGGCTTCGGCAAACAGGTGCGCCCGCTCGGGTAACCCCCGTTGGCAATAGGCCCGGGCCTGATCGCGCACGGCCTCGACAAAGTGTGGCGAGGGACCGGCATCGCCGGCCAGGTTATCGGCACTGACATAAAAAGGGTGACCGGCGGCCTCGGAGAAGGTCCACTCCAGGGCCTGGGGCCTCACCTCCACCGCCTCGAAAGCCCGCTGCTGTGCGGCACTGCGCCCGTCCGGGGCGTACCAGTACCCGAAGTCCACCCGCAGGCGCCTGGCGGGGCCGGCAATGCACCAGTGGGCGGTTTCGTGCAGGGCGCTGGCAAAATAATCGGCCCGGTAGATCAGGCGGTGTCTGGGACAATCCCCGCTCGCGGGCAGATACAGGGGTTCGTCCGCACCACCCACAAGGAGGGTATTCCAGCGGGCAAGGAAAGTATCCCGGAAAACGGCCTCCAGTCGAGTGATGCGGAGGTCGGTCACCCGGGCCTCAGCCCCAGCCGGCATGGTCGTCGTCGCAGCAGGGCGTCGCTTTCAGCCATTCCAGGTAGTCCGGCGACAGATAGGCCCTGCCTTCGAGAAGCTGGCCCAGGTACCAGGGCAGCGGGCGGATACGATTGTCGATAACCGCGGGGTTGGCCACGTAGGTCCAGGCCGGCTGCTCGCCGCTGGACGTGATCACGGTAAAGCGCTCGCGGCTGTAATAGCGCGGAGCGCCCTCGAACGGATCCATAAGCCGTATCTGGCCATGGTCGGCAAGGCGATAAAGCACCCCTTCCACCGCCTCCCCCGGCGCGTAGACGATATTGGCGCAGGCCCAGTTGGGGTTGTGGCGCGAGCGCTTGTTGAAACGCAGGCCCATGCCGGGCAACCGGCCCGGCATGCTGTCCAGCACCGCCAGGCCCCGGTCCCGCACCCGCTGCGGATTCATGTTGGAGCCGTAGGCGAAATAGAATGGCATAAATCGCTCACCTTGGAGATTTTTAACACAAAGTATTGTGCTTTTTCAAAATCGCGCGTACCGTATCTTGCGATGGTTGCGCTTTTCCCAGGGCGCAGCTCTATCGGTAGAAAACCGACTACCATCGCGAGGAGGCGTATTATGACTACCTCTACCCAAGGCCACAACACGGAAAACGTGGTCGACCTCTTCTCCGGCAAGCCCTTCTCCCATCGCCACAACCGCCGCATCATCCGCCTGGCGCCGGAAATGGACGGCCTGGAAATGATCTACTCCAACGAGGCCCACCCGGACAAGGTGTTCAGCATCAAGGTGCTGTGCTGGGCCCTGCGCGCGGACGGCGAGGTCGTGGGCCTGGTTCCCTGGCTCGACGATATCACCGCATGCCCGGATATCCGCGATCCCCTGAACGGCAAGTGGGAGGGCTATTACGATCCGGGAATCGACGAGGTCTTTTTCGAGCCGCCCCTGCACAAGGTCGTGGAGGTGGAATCCGCCGCCGAGTATTACGAGTTCGAATGCGATTCCGGCGAGGAAATCCTCCAGGAAATGCCCGATACCATCGGCACGCACGCAGTCCTCTCAGGGGACGGCTTCAAGACCCTGACACTGAAAGAGGTGGTCAGCTGGCGGCTCCACGCCGACGGCACGGTGGCGGGCATGATCGTCGACGACGACAAGGTGGTGGAGACCCCGGTACTTCCCGGTGACGACAGCCTCTTCCCGGCCCGCGGCCACGCCGACTTCCACTACTACTTCCAGCACCATATCGCCAACAAGATCAAGGCCCGGGACCCGGAGGCCATGGCAGCCATCTCGCTGCTGGTGGAACCCTGAGCCGGGACTGACGCCGGGCCGCTTCACTGGCGCCCGGCGCAATCCCCGCTGCCCTGTAGAGGGCATATACCCGGCGCCAACCCCCGTTTATTGCCGGCCCGCCAGCGACCGACAGAAGTCGGCCACGCTGGCGGCGGCTTCCCCGAGCAACTGCGCCCGGGTCCGGCCCGACTTGACCGTGGGCTTGAAGTCGTGATCCCCGGCTTCCAGCCAGTGGATGCGGATCCACCTCGACAGGGCGACGTCGGCCAGTTCCGCGGGCTTTCCGAAAGGGTCACGGGTTCCCTGCACAATCAGCCCCGGCACATCCAGGGCTTCCAGGTGTTCCGTACGCATCTTTTCGGGCTTGCCCGGCGGATGAAAGGGATAGCCGAAACAGCAAAATCCCGCGGGCTTCAGCTCCCCGGCCACCATTGAGGCCATACGTCCGCCCAAGGATTTCCCCCCTATCAATACCGGACCCCGGCGGTCGTCCGCCAACCGGCGATAGATATCCCGCCAGGTATCGAGCAACACCTCCCGGCGATCCGGTGGGCGCCTGGTCCCCGTGCGGCGCCGTTCGGCCATGTAGGGAAACTCGAAGCGCAGTGTGGCCACCCCATTTTCCGCCAGGGCGTCCGCCAGCCGGTACATGAAATCGCTGTCCATGGGGGCGCCGGCGCCGTGGGCCAGGATCAGCGTTGCCAACGGCTCGCCGGCCGGACGGATCGAAAGCGTGTCAGCCACGGCCGGCTTCCCCGGCCGAGCGATCGAAGGCTTCCCGGGTCATCAGGTTGCAGGTTTCGCTGTCGGGATCGAAAACGATCACCACTTTCCCGGTATCGATCTGCCGCCTGACCTGATCGGTTTTTGTATCAAAAGGGGTTTCCCGCTCACCGTAATCGGTGCCCTCCCGCAGCACGAAATCCTCGATCAGTGCGGCAAGGGCCTCGGCGCTTAACCGTTGCGGGGGTATTTCAATCACTGTGACCTCCGGATTTTTGCGGCGAATCGGCGGCACCGCCGGCTTCGCCGGGCTTGCGAAATTTCAGGGTCATCCGGTCGCTCTCGCCGATAGCCCGGTAGTGCTCGCGGTTGTCCGCACCCAGGCGCAGTGTCGGCGGCAGTGTCCAGACACCCTTGGGATGAAGGGTGGTGTCGGCGGGGTTGGCATTGATATCACTGCGCGCCACCAGTTCAAAACCGGCTTTCTCAGCCAGCTCGATGACATAGGATTCGGTCATGTAGCCCGACTCGAGCATGGCCTGCCGATCAGTCCCGGGCCGGGCCCTGTGTTCCACGACGCCGAGCAGCCCGCCGGGTTTCAGTGCCTCGAAAAAGAGTTCAAAGGCCGGCTGCTCGCTGTCGCTGCGCAACCAGTTGTGGACATTGCGAAAAGTCAGCACCCGGTCGGCGGTGCCCGGCGGGACGTCGAGCCGGCCGCTGGCCGGGTCGAAAACGACCACGCGGGCATTGCCATAGGCATCGGGACGGCTTTCCAGCTTGGCGATAAATTTTTCGCGGCTGCGCTGCATATAGGGATTGTCCACGGACGGCGAAAACCCCGCCAGGTAAAGCTGCCCATGTTCCTTCAGGTAGGGCGCGAGAATTTCCGTGTACCAGCCCCCGCCGGGCCAGATCTCCACCACCGTCTGGTGGTCGCGGACCTGGAAGAACGCCAGGGTGGCACGGGGATGCCGGTGCGCATCCCGGTCCAGGTTCGCCGGCGTCCGGGCGTCGCCCGACAGGGCCGCGTCCAGGGAACCGGCCTGGACTTGCGCCACGCAACAAAACACCAGGGTCAACAGCCTTTTCATCGCCTTTCTCCTCTATGGGCGGCAGGTTTTTACGCTGCCAGGTTATGGGTCATAATAGCCGCCTCGGGGCAATCATTGAATCCCGCCATCCACGAGGAATATCCCGCCATGAGCAACCAACTGGTCCTTACCGTGATCGCCGACGACCGCCCGGGCCTTGTCGATGCCCTGGCCGAGACCCTGGTCAGGCACGGCGGAAACTGGCTCGAATCGGCCCTGGCCCGGCTGGGCGGCAAGTTCGCCGGTATTCTGCTGATCGAGGTGGCCGGTGATCGCCAGGCCCTCCTGGAAGAAGACCTGGCCGCCATGGCGGCGCGGGGCATCGATGTATCCGTGGCGCCCGCCGGTACCGCCGGAGTCGGCAACGGAGAACAACTGGCGTTGACCGTGGTGGGCAACGACCGGCGCGGCATTGTCGGCGAGATCAGCCGCATCCTCGCCCGCTGCAACGTTAACGTGGATGAACTTTTTACCGCCACGGAAAACGCCCCCATGAGCGGTGAGCGGTTGTTCCGGGCACAGGCCCGGGTGATGCTGCCGCCGGACCTGGGGGCCGAGGACCTGCGGGTGCTTCTGGAAGACCTCTCCGACGATCTGGTGGTGGAACTGGAAACACCCGACGAACATGGCTGAAGACACCGAAGCGTATCTTTCCCGCCGCCGCTTTTTCGACAGCCTGCTTACTGTCTACGGCCGCAAACCGGTCCTCGAGGTGCTGCGGGATGCCGGCATCCCGGTCTACCGCCTGCACCTGGCCGACTCGAACCGGGGCGACGGCATCATTCGCGACATCGAAAAGGCGGCGTCGGCGCGGGGTATCGAGATACGCCGCCACAGCCGCGAGGCGCTGGCGCGCATTTCCCGCAACCGCAAACAGGATCAGGGCGTGGCCCTCGACCTGCAATGCCCCAACTACCGGGACTACCGGACTTTTATGGAGGAAGCTTCGGAGGAAGCACCGGCCCGGCGCGCCTACCGGCTTATTGCCCTGGACCGGGTCACCAACCCCCAGAACCTGGGCATGATCATACGTTCCGTGGCGGCCGGCAATCTGGATGGCCTGCTGCTCCCCACCCGGGGTTGCGCGCCCCTGTCGCCTCTGGTGATCAAGGCCAGCGCCGGGACCCTGTTCCGCTGTCCGATCCTGCGCTGCGAGCGGCTGCCTGACGCCCTGGCGGAGTTCGCCGCCAGCGGCGCCGAAATCTGTATCCTGTCCGGCAACGCCGAGCACAACCTGGCCGACTATCGGCCCGCCGGCCCTTGCGTCTACGTCCTGGGCAACGAGACGGAAGGCGTCTCGGAGAACGTGCGCCGGCTCGCCCACCGGCAAGTGCGCATTCCGCTCAATAACGGCGTGGAATCGTTGAACGTGGCGGTGACCGCGGCCCTGATAGCCTTTCGGGACAGGCTCGACACCGGGACCTGATCCTGTCCTAACCGCGGAAGCGCCTGCGGATCAGGCGAATCAACAGCGCCGCGACCAGGGCCAGGGCAATCAGTCCCAGCAACATCAGCAGCGCCGCGCCCAGCACCGACAGCATCTCCTCCGGCGGTACGCCCCAGAGCCTGACAAGCCCCACCAGGAACATCGCGGCCAGCACCAGTGGCGTGAAAATGGCGAAAAAATTGCGGATGCGGGAATGACTCAAGGCGCGACTCCCGGATATTTCCGAACACCGACCATCACGGCTTCAGCCGGCACTCAGCCAGCTCTCGTGAACCCATTCGCAGCGAACATTGGTGACATCCTCACCCGGACGATGGCAACTGCCGTTCGCCTCCCAGAGGAAGGAATGGTTGCCGGACAACTCGGTTTCCAGGTGCACCACGGCAGAGACCCAGTACATCTGCCTGAGCAGGTTCTCGAACTGCTCGATCCAGTGCTTCCACTCGTACTCGATACCCTGGTAGGAGGCACCGAAGTGCATGACCTCGGTGTGGAACGCCAGGTCCGTGCCGCTCTGGTCGGTGAGACTGAACATCTCCCGGCTCAGCACGGGCCAGCTCTCGGCACGGGGCAACGCCAGCATGGCCTCGCGGTTGACGCGCTGCCGGTCCGGGACGCGGGCGTCGGCCATGTCCCTGATGCAGCCATAGACGATGGATTCCGATAACATGGTATTCCCTCCCCCGGGTATCAGAGCAGGCCCTTCTCAGAGAGAAAGGCGGTGAATTTGTCTTCGTCCCAGACCTCGATGTCCAGAGACTCGGCCTTCTTGAGCTTGGTCCCGGCACCGGGCCCCGCCACCACCACGTCGGTACTGGCGGAGACACTGCCGCTCACCCGGGCGCCCAACTGCTGGAGGCGATCCTTGGCCTCGGCCCGGCTCATGGCGTCCAGGCTGCCGGTGAGCACCCAGGTCTGGCCGCGCAGTGGCTGCTCGGCCTCGCTGGGGGGCTGCACCGCCGGCCAGTGTACGCCGGCCTCGAGCAGGGCACTGACCACTTCCAGGTTGTCCTCGCTATCGAAAAACTCCCGCACGAAATGGGCGACCACCGGACCCACGTCCGCCACCGCCCGGAGCTGTTCCTCCGTGGCGTCCCGGAGTTTTTCCAGGGTACCGAAGTGGTTTGCCAGACCCCGGGCGGTGGCCTCCCCCACTTCGCGAATCCCCAGCGCATAGAGGAAGCGCGGCAGCGTGGTTTTCTTCGAGTCCTCGATGGCATCCACCAGGTTCTGTGCGGATTTTTCCGCCATTCGCTCCAGGCCCGCCAGGGTCTCGACGCTGAGATGGTACAGGTCTGCCGGGGAGTGGACCAGTTCCCGTTCCACCAACTGGTCGACAATTTTCTCCCCCAGGCCATCGATATCCATGGCCCTGCGCGAGGCGAAATGCTCCAGGGCCTCCTTGCGCTGGGCCGCGCACACCAGGCCACCGCTGCAGCGCATGACGGCCTCATCGCCGGCCTGTTCCACCGGCGACCCGCACACGGGACAGTGGTCGGGAAATTCAATGGCACGGGTATTTTCCGGCCGTTCGCTCACCACCGCCCGGACGATCTGGGGTATCACATCGCCGGCCCGGCGGACGATGACACTGTCCCCGATGCGCACCCCCAGGCGATCGATCTCGTCGCGGTTGTGCAGGGTGGCGTTGCTGACCGTCACACCGCCCACAAACACCGGTTCCAGCCTGGCCACCGGCGTCACGGCACCGGTTCTGCCCACCTGGAACTCCACGTCCAGGAGGGTGGTCCTCGCTTCTTCGGCGGGAAACTTGCGGGCCAGGGCCCACCGGGGTGCCCGGGCGACGGTGCCGAGCCGGCGCTGGAGGCCCAGATCATCCACCTTGTAGACCACCCCGTCGATGTCGTACGCCAGGGAATCCCGGCGCCCGGCGACCCGGTCGTAGTAATCAAGGCAACCCGCCAGGTCCTCCGCCACCTCCACCAGCGGGTTAACGGGCAGTCCCCAGTCCTTCAGGCGCTCCAGGACCAGGCTGTGTCGGTCGGGCAGGGTCCAGTCCCGGACTTCGCCGACACCGTAGGCGAAAATGGCCAGGGGCCGGCGCGCGGTGATTCTCGAATCCAGTTGCCGGAGACTCCCGGCGGCGGCGTTGCGGGGGTTGACGAAGCCCTTATCGCCCTTCTCCCGGGCCTCCCGGTTGAGGCGCTCAAAGCCCTCCCGGGGCATGTAGATCTCGCCCCGCACCTCCACTTCCGGGGGGTAGTCGTCGCCGCGCAGGCGCAGGGGCACCGCCCGGATGGTGCGGACGTTGGCGGTGATGTTCTCGCCGGTGCGGCCGTCGCCCCGGGTGGCGGCCCGTTCCAGGACCCCGTCGCGGTAGACCAGGCTCACCGCGACACCGTCAAGCTTGGGCTCGCAGGCGTAGGCGAGGCGTTTCTTCCAGTTAAGCCGCTCCCGGACCCGGCGGTCGAAATCCCGGACTTCCTCGTCGTTGAAAGCATTATCCAGTGACAGCATGGGCTGGATATGGCGGGCCTCCTCGAAAGACTCCAGGGGCGGGGCGCCGACGCGCCGGGTCGGGGAATCGTCCCTGCGCAAGGCCGGGAATCCGTCTTCCAGGTCCTGAAGCCGGCGCAGCATCCGGTCGTATTCCTGATCGGGAATTTCCGGGTCGTCCAGGGTGTAGTAGCGGTAGTTGTGGTAGTGGAGCTTTTCGCTCAGGGCGTCGATCTCGGCCCTGGCCTCTTTCTCGGACAGTTTCGCCACCTCGCCTCCGGAATCAATGGCTCAGGGTAAACGAGCGGCGGGTGTGCTCGATGATGCGCTGGCGGTAGTGTTCGATGGTCTGGCGGGTCATGGCGCTGCGGGTTTCGTCCTTGACTTCGCCGTCCAGCTCCCGGGCCAGGGTATAGACCACATCGAGCAGTTCATCGAAGGCCTCCATGGGGCTTTCGAGGCCGTTGAGGGTCATGAAAAAGGTGATGCCCGGCGTACTGAATTCAGTCATGGCATTGAGATCGAAGGTGCCGGGATTGACCGAATTGGCGGCGCTGAAAAGTATGGGGCCCGAGCCATCGGGGTTGGCGTGGCGATGGAATATCTTCATGGAACCGTAGCGCAGGCCGTTGTCGAGCAGTTGCTGCAACAGGGGCTCGCCGTCGAACCGCTCGCCCTTGCGGGCCATGACGTGGAGGACCAGGACATCCATTTCCTCCGGTTCGGCCGCAGCCGCCTTTTTTTCCGGCTTCCCGGAGGTTGCCCCGCCCCTGGGCGGCTCCCGGCGAGGCTCGGGCGCGGCGGCCGGCTTTTCGGGACGCGGGGAGGTGTTGCCGGCTTTGCTATCGGTGCCAGGCATATCGAAGGTGGGCTCGGCACGGCTGGCAATGTTTTCGCCGCCTTCGCCGGTGGTCTCCGCAGTGCTCTCGCCGGTGCTTTCTTCAGTGATTTCTTCGGCACTGTCGCCGGCGCCACCGGTCTCCGGGGATTCAAACCGGGGCGCGCGGTCGCCGGAGGGTTCGTCGGTGGGCTGGGGTCCGGGCGAGACCTGGCGCTGGGGCTTCATCCGGTAGGCGGTGGTGACCTTGGCGCCGGTCAGCTCGGTCTGGCGGCGAATCTGCTCGCTGAGTTTCTCGGTACTCTCTTCGTCGCGCACCTGGACCACACGGGCACCGCCGCTGGGCAGTTCGCTGCCGTACTCATTGATATCCTGATCGTCGAAAATCGGTTGCCGGCGCCGGGCGATCCGCAGTTTGCCATAGCGGGCCCGGCGCACGCGACGGATGCCGTCGAGCAGGATTGCCAGGATGACGAGAATGCCGAGCAATATCAGAATTTCGCGTGTGCCGAACTCCATGCAATCCTCGGTGAATCAGGGCTGTTGAATCCCGGATGCCGTCGTTGAAACCGCTTTTTACGCCCGCTGCAACATGGATTCGGACGACATGCCAGTGTCTTACAGTGTAAAACTCAGAGGCATTGTAAAGAAATAATGTGACGCCTACCACACTGCCATGACGGCCGGTTTATCAGGCCTCGGCCAGTTCGGCAGCCTTGTCCACGTCAACGGTAACCAGGCGCGAGACACCGGGCTCGTGCATGGTTACCCCCATCAGTTGATGGGCCATTTCCATGGCGATTTTATTGTGGGTGATATAGATAAACTGAACCCGCTCCGCCATTTCCTCCACCATCCGGGCGTAGCGCCCCACATTGGCATCGTCCAGGGGCGCGTCGACCTCGTCGAGCATGCAGAAGGGCGCCGGGTTGAGGCGGAAGATGGAGAATACCAGGGCGATGGCGGTGAGAGCCTTCTCGCCGCCGGAGAGCAGGTGGATGGTGGTGTTCTTCTTGCCCGGCGGTCGCGCCATAATCGTGATACCGGTATCAAGCAGGTCTTCCCCGGTCATTTCCAGGTAGGCATGGCCACCGCCGAACACTTTGGGAAACAGTTCTTCCAGGGACCGGTTGATCTGGTCGAAGGTTTCCTTGAAACGGGTGCGGGTCTCCCGGTCGATCTTGTGGATGGCCTCTTCCAGGGTCGCCAGGGCATCGTTGAGTTCGTGGTCCTGGGCATCGAGATAGGTCTTGCGCTCGGACTCGGTCTTGAATTCCTCGATGGCGGCCAGGTTGATGGCTCCCAGACGCTGAATGCGATTGTCGATTCGCTCCAGTTCACGCTCCCAGTCGGCCGGGTCAGAATCCTCGGGCAGTTCGGCCAGCAGGTGCTGCAGATCGTAATTCTGTTCGGCGACCTGCTCGGCGATGGTCTTGCTGCGGGTTTCCAGTTCCTGGGTGGACAGGCGCAACTGCTCCAGTTGGGTGCGCTGCTCCATGACCTGTTGCTCCAGGCTGTTGCGGCGCTTTTCACGCTCCCGCATCCCGTGCTCCACCTCTTCCAACTGCCGGCGGGCGTCACCCAGCTGCTTCTCGATACCCAGCCTCTTCTCCAACTGGGCCTCCAGTTCCAGGGTCAGGCCCTCGGTGGGATCCCGGTGCTCGCTGGCGCTGGCACGCAACTGTTCCCGGCGCTCGTCGAGCCGGGCGACCTGGACTTCGAGCCGACCGATGCCCTCGCGGATGGAATCCAGCTGGGTGCTCACCGAGCGCTCGCGCATGGCCAGTTCATGGAGTTTGTCCCGGTCGTGCCGGGCCCGCTGGCGGGCGTTGTCGAGCTGCCGGCGGCAGGTATCCCGCTCGCCCAGAAGCTCTTCCTTGCGCCGGGTGTCGGTCTCCATGGCATCCAGGGCTTCCTGGAGCAACTGCCGGGCATCGGCCAGGTTTTCGTGCTCCACTTCCTGCTGCTGCCGGGCGTCGGCCATCTCGTCCCGGGCCCGCTCGCGGCGGGCCGCATATTGTTCCACCTGCATGCGGCTGGCGCTGAGCCGGGAACGCAAATCGGCATATTCCCGCTGGCGTTCCGATACCTCCCGGGAAAGGGACTCCCGGCGTTGCTCCAGCGCGGACAGGGACTCTTCACGCCTGTCCTGGGCTTCGCCCAGTTGCTCAACCCGCGTGCCCAGCTCGTCGAGCCGGGCATTGACGCTGTCCAGTTCCTGCTTGCGCTTTAACACACCGGCGGCCGCATCCTTGTCCCGGGCCACACGCAGCCAGTGGCGACTCAGCCAGATGCCTTCAGGCGTGACCACGGACTCCCCCGGATCGAGGCGGTCCCGCAGTGCCAGGGCCTGGGCCAGGCCATCCGCCGCGTAGACACCGGCCAGAAGACGGCCCGCACCCCCGGAAACCTTGTCCGCGAGGGGGGCCGCCTTGGCGTTACCCATGTCGGTGGCGACATTGCCGCCCGACTGCTCGACGAATACCAGCTCTCCCTGCCTGAACTGGTCCAGGTCGCCGGCGAGATCAGTGAGAGAATCCACGCACACTGCCTGGAGATAGCTTCCCAGGACGGCTTCCACGGCCATTTCCCAGCCGGACTCCACGTCAAGGGTCTCGGCCAGGCGGGCCGCGTCGGCGAGCCCCCGGGACTCCAGCCACTGGCGTTCCTCGGTGCCCTCCTCCAGGGCCGCCTGCTGCAATGCCTCCAGGGATGCCTGCCGCCCTTTCAGGGACTGGCGCTGCTCCCGGGCGGCGCCGAGTTCCGCGCTGGCGGACTGATAAGCCTTGCGGGCCTCGTCGATGGCGGCGCTAAGCCCATCCAGATCGGCCTGCTTCTCGCTGTTGACGGTTTCCATTTCGGCAAGCTGCTCACCGAGCAGCGTCACCTCTTCCTCGGCGGGGCTGATATTGAGATCCCGGTGTTCGGATTCCAGCTTGTCGATGCGCTCGGCAAGCCGGCGCAGCGCCTGTTCCAGGTGCTGGATACGGGACTGCTGGACTTCCGCCTGCTGGCGGGGCGCGGCGGCGGCCTGGTTGAACTCCTCCCAGGCCGACTGCCAGTGGTTCATGGCCTCCTCCGCCTCCTGCAGCACCAGGCCGGATTCCTCCTCCTGGGCCCGCAGTTGCGCCAGGGCCGGGGCAATCTCTTTCAGCTCGGCCTCCCAGCCCAGGGCCTTCTGCCGGTCGGTGCGCAGATGCTCTTCGGCTTCCACGTAGTTGCGCTCGGTCTGCTCCACGTCCTGCTGCAATTCCCGGGCACGCTCCCGGGCGTGCTCGATGGACTGCTCTATGCGGGCTACCTCGGCGCCGATCGCGTAGTAACGGCCCTGAATCTCGTTGAAAACGTCGCTCTGGTCGGTGTAGTCGGCGCGCAGTTTTTCCAGCGCCGTATCGCAGGCGCTGCGTTCGGTGACCAGGGCCTCCACCGCCAGTTCCTGGCGGCTGATAGCCGTGCGCTTGTGCTCCACTTGCCGGTTCAGGTCGCGCCAGCGCAGGGCGTGGAGCTGGGCGCGCACCTGACGCTCCTCCTTTTTGTACTCCGCGTACTTTTCCGCGGCCTGGGCCTGGCGTTCGAGGCGCTGGAGCTGCCGGCCCAGTTCCTCCCGGATGTCGGTGAGGCGCTCCAGGTTTTCCAGGGTCCGGCGCATACGGTTTTCGGTGTCCCGGCGCCGCTCCTTGTACTTGGAAATACCGGCGGCCTCCTCGATGTAGACGCGCAGCTCGTCGGGCCGGGCCTCGATCAGGTTGGAGATCATGCCCTGCTCGATGATGGCGTAGCTGCGCGGCCCCAGCCCCGTGCCCAGAAAGATATCGGTGATATCCCGGCGCCGGCACTTGTTGCCGTTCAGGTAATAGTTGGACTGGCCTTCCCGGGTGACCTTGCGGCGGATGGATATCTCGTTGTAGGCGGCGTACTCACCCGCCACGGAGCCGTCGGAGTTGTCGAAAATCAGCTCGATGGAGGCCTGCCCCACCGGTTTGCGGCCGCCGGAACCGTTGAAAATGACGTCGGCCATGGATTCGCCGCGCAGATGCTTGGCGGAACTTTCCCCCATGACCCAGCGCACCGCGTCGATAATGTTGGACTTGCCGCAGCCGTTGGGGCCCACAACCGCGCAGAGGTTGCTGGGAAAGTTGACCGTGGTGGGGTCGACAAAGGACTTGAAGCCCGCCAGTTTTATGCTTTTCAGGCGCATCTGCTGTCTCTGTTAATGCTTACCGCTGGAGCGGACCGGGCAAAGGTGGATCAAGCCGGCAATTCTACACGCTTGTCCGAATGTTGTACCAGCCGGGGAGCCTCAGGGAAGCCGCCGGTCCACGGTCAGTTGCAGCGGATCCCCGGCCTCCGCCACGGCAACGGGGCCCAGGCGCCCCTCGTAATCGCCGGAGGCCGGCGTCGCGGTCCCCCCGAGCGCCACCCGGGCCACCAGCTCCACCTGGTCGACGGACGAAAGACTGGCGCCCGGACTCATGGCACTGGACCCGTCGAGGGTCACCCGGGCAGGCAGGTCGGCCAGCGTCAGCCTCCGAATGGCCAGGGGCATGGGCGAGCCCTGCCAGGCCCTGGCGTAGACGAATACCGGTGTATCCGGCGGCGCCTCCACCCGGTCGGCCAGGGTCACGGCCACCTCCAGGGAGACCGGCCCGGGCCCGGCGTCCTCCCCCAGCTTTTCCCGGGCGCTGGCAATGCCCGCGCGAAAGGACTGCCCTGCCGTCGACATGGGCGGCAACGACTCCAGAGCCCGCTGCCAGTATTGGATAGCCTGGCGATAATCCTCCGCCTGGTAGGCGCCGATGCCCGCCAGACCCAGGGCCGTATCGCTTCCGGGCGCCAGCGCCAACGCCCTGCCGGCGAGACTGCGCACACGCGGTGTCATGGTGTTGTTCTCGGCCAGAAACAGCGCCTGGGCATACTCGGCCAGCAACTCGCCGTCCTCGGGCGCACGGTCGACCGCCTCCCGATAATGAGCCAGGGCCGACTCCAGGTCACCGCTTTCCTGATTCAAGCGGGCCAGCAGCAGCGGGTAGACCGCCCGGTCGGGATTGTCCCGGGCCTGATCCGCCAGGCTTTCGCGCAATTCCCGGGTGATATCGTCCAGGCGTTCTCCCGGGCGGGTATCGCCGGCAAGCAGGGCCGCGCGCCGCTCCAGCAGCTGGCGGACCGACAGGGCATCGGCGGCACCCAGGTAGTGGTAGACGACCATGGCCAGCAGGGGTACGGCGACGGCGCAGGCCACCAGCGGGACACGCCCGCCCTTATGACGCTCGACCGGCTGCTCATGGCTTTCGCTGTCCACCAGAAACTGGCGCTGGTACTCGATTTCCAGTTCCTCGTACTGGTCTTCATCGATGTCGCCGGCAGCGAGCTGACGCCGCAACTCCGCCTGCTTTTCCCGGTACAGGGCCCGGTTGACAGCGGATTCCCCCACTTCTCCGGCTTCCGGTGAGGGTTTGTTGAGCGCGCCGGCGGCCACCATCAGGAAGGCCAGCAGCGCCAGCAAGGCCATGAGCAACCACATCATTGCCGGGATTCCTCGTTGTCATCGGCTTCCCGCCGGCTCTCCAGCAGGGCATCCAGTTCCCTGCGCTCGACATCGGTGAGTGCCGGAACCGCCGCTTTATCGCTGCGGTGACGGAGAACGACGACGGTCAGCACTGCCACGCCCAGCAATACCAGTACCGCGGGACCGAACCAGAGCAGCAGGGTATTGTCCTGCACCGGAGGGCGATAGCGAATGTAATCGCCGTAGCGTTCCACCAGGAAAGCGGTAATCTCCTCGTCGCTCTTGCCCTCCTCGAGCAGGCGCCGGATTTCCCGGCGCAGGTCGGCGGCAATGGGGGAGTCGGAACCCGCCAGGTTCTGATTCTGGCATTTGGGGCAGCGCATCTCCTCGATAAGCTGCCGGTAACGGGCCTGCATCTCCTGGCTGGGCAACTGCGCCGGGTCGATGGCGGCCAGGAGAACAGCCGGGAAAAAGCACAGGGCCAGCAGCCAGGCGGCGCCGAAACCCCTGGCGGTGCATCGCGCCGGGAAAGGGGTCATGGCCATCAGTTGTCCTCCGCCTCCCTGACCAGTGAGCGGTAAAGGGGACCAAGCTCGTCACGCCAGACACGCTCGTCCAGAACCCCCACATGCTTGTAGCGGATCACGCCGTCGCCGTCCACCAGATAGGTTTCGGGCGCGCCGTAGACACCGAGATCGATTCCCAGCCGGCCATCGCGATCCTCGAAACTGACCCGGTAGGGATCCCCGAGCCGCGCCAGCCAGGCCAGGGCCGCTTTCCGTTCGTCTTTGTAATCCATGCCCACGATTTTCACACCCCGCTCGGCCAGTGTCATGAGGAAAGGGTGCTCGACCCGGCAGGCCGGACACCAGGTGCCCCAGACATTGAGCAATGCCGGCTCACCATCGCGAAAAACGGCCTCGCTGACCTGCCGATCCGGCTCATGGAGATCGGGCAGGCTGAATTCGGGCATGGAACGGTCGAGCAATGCCGATGGCATGGCACCGGGATCCCGCTCCAGGCCCTTCATCAGGAAAAAGGCCAGGGCCACGAACACCAGAAGGGGTATGAAAAGTTTCCAGTTGAACATCAACCGGCCGCTCCCGATACCGTCCCCGCGGCCCGGGGTGCGGTGGCGCGGACCGTCCGGTAGCGTTTATCGAGCATGGCAATGGCGCCGCCGCCGGCCATCAACAGTGCACCCAGCCAGAGCCAGCGCACAAAGGGCTTGACGTGCAAACGGATCGACCAGGCCCCGCCGGCCAGGGGCTCCCCCAGGGAGACATAGAGGTCCCGGAACAAGCCGCCGTCGATCCCCGCCTCGGTCATGACCTGGTTGCTGGCCAGGTAACGCCTTTTTTCCGGATACAGGGTGGTCACCAGCCGCTCATTCCGGTAGACCGCAACGGAGGCCCGGTCCGAACGGTAGTTGGGCCCCCGGACCTGATCCACACCCTGGAACACGAACCGATAGCCACCGTGTTGCTCCACGTCGCCGGCCTCGACCCGCCTGTCCGCTTCGACACTGTAAACCGTGGTGAGGCCCGCGCCCAGCAGGCAGCAGGCCAGACCGAAGTGGGCCAGATGCATGCCGTAGTAACTGCCCGTCAGACGGCGAAGACCGGACCAGCGCCCGGCGCCGTGGCTCGACTTGCTCCAGAGGTCGCGCACGATAACCGCCACCACCCAGGTGAAGACCGCCATGGTGACCGCCGCCCCGGCGTGAAAGGCCCCGCCATAGACAAAGGGGAAAATGATGCCGACAACCAGGGCAATAACCGCCGGCAACCATAGTCGGGCTTTCAGCCAGGGCCAGTCCGTTCTTTTCCAGCGCAGCAGCGAACCCGCCGCCATCAGCACGGCGACCACCACCATCAGGGGAACGAAGAAAAGGTTGAAATAGGGCGGGCCCACTGAAATCTTGCCCCAGTTCAGGACGTCCGCCACCAGGGGATAGAGTGTCCCCAACAGCACGATGGCCAGCACGATCACCAAGAGGATATTGTTGATAAGCATGAATGCTTCCCGGGACAACCAGCCGAAACCGCCCTGGGATTTAAGGGTGTGCCCGCGCAGGCCATAGAGCACCAGCGACCCGCCCACGACGACGCCCAGGAAAGCCAGGATAAAGACGCCCCGGGTGGGATCGGTGGCAAAAGCATGGACGGAGGTGAGCACGCCGGAGCGGACCAGGAAGGTGCCCAGCAGGCTCAGGGAGAACGTGAAAATCGCCAGCAGCAGGGTCCAGCTGCGGAAAGCGCCCCGTTTCTCGGTCACCGCCAGACTGTGCACCAGGGCGGTACCGGCCAGCCAGGGCATGAAGGAGGCGTTTTCCACCGGGTCCCAGAACCACCAGCCGCCCCAGCCCAGTTCGTAGTAGGCCCACCAGCTGCCCAGGGCGATGCCCAGGGTGAGAAAGCCCCAGGCGGTGTTGGTCCAGAGCCGCGTCCAGCGCGCCCAGGCCGCGTCCAGCCGCCCCCCCAGAAGGGCGGCAATGGCAAAGGCGAAGGGCACGACAAAGCCCACGTAGCCCATGTAGAGCATGGGTGGATGAACGATCAGCCCGAAATCCTGCAGCAGCGGATTGAGGTCGGCGCCATCCGGGGGATGGAACGGCAGGGCCCGCTCGAACGGGTTCGAGGTGAGCAGCAGGAACAGGTAGAAACCCACCGCCACCAGGCCCATGACCGACAGCACACGCGCCAGCAGCGTCAGGGGCAGGCTGCGGCTGAGGGAGGCAACGGCCACGGACCAGCCGGCCAGAATCAGGGCCCAGAGCAGCAGCGAGCCCTCGTGGGCGCCCCACACGGCGCTCACCTTGTAATACCAGGGCAGCAGGGAATTGGAGTTGTTGGCCACATAGAGCACGGAAAAATCGTCGCCCAGGAAGGCCAGCGCCAGACAGACGAAACTGATCAGGCAAAACAGGAACTGGCCCTGGGCCAGGGGTCTCGACGCCGCCGCCCACAGCGGCCGTCCCGTGTAGGTGCCGACCATGGGCAGCAATCCCTGGCACAGGGCCAGGAACAGGCTCAGGATCAAGGCGAAATGGCCAATCTCGGGGATCATTGACTGCTCTCCCGGGCTTTACCCATGGCTTTCTCCATGGCATCGGCCACTTCCGGCGGCGTGTAGTTCTCGTCGTGCTTGGCCAGCACCTGGGACGCGATAAAGCGGCCCTCCGGACCCAGCTCGCCGGTGGCCACCGCCGCCTCGCCCTCGGCGAAGAGGTCGGGCAGGATGCCGGCGTAGGTCACTGGCACCCGGGCCGCGCCGTCGGTGAGCAGGAAACTGGCCTTGAGGTCCTCGGAAGCCCGCTCCAGGCTGCCCTCCACCACCATGCCGCCGACGCGGATGCGGGTACCGGCCGGGGCCTCGCCGCCCGCCACCTGGGAGGGCGTGTAGAACAGGTTCATGTTCTGGCGCAAGGCATAGGCGAGCAAGGCCGCTGCCACCGAGGCCGCGACGACGATAAACACCACCGCCAGCAGGCGCTGGCGTCTGACAGGATGCATCAGTAACTCGCCTCCCCGGTGCGCCGGCCGTCGGCCACCGTCCTTCTTTGCTGTCGTTTCAGATTCCCCAGAACCTGCCGCTTGCGCTTCAGGGGACTGATCACCAGCCAGGCCATGACCGCCAGGGAAACACCATAGGAAATCCAGACGTAAAACCCGTGGCCGCCCATGGCGACCAGAGCCTGGAAGCTGTCGAACTGGAACATCAAACCGCGTCCTCCCCAATCAGTTCCCGGACCCAGCGGGTACGGCGCTCCCGGTGAAGTATTTCGGCACGCAGACCGAGGATCAATGCCAGGGCATAGAAGCAGTAAAAACCGAGAATCATCACCACCAGGGGTTGAAACATGGCCGGGTGCATGGTCGGCGCCTCGGTCAACTTGATGGTGGCGGGCTGGTGCAGGGTATACCACCAGTCCACGGATTTATAGATGATAGGGATATTCACCGTGCCGACAAGCGCCAGCACCGCGCCGGCCCGGGTGGCGGCATCCCGGCTGGTATAGGCATAGTGCAGGGCGATGACCCCCAGGTAGAGGAAAAAGAGCACCAGCATCGATGTGATACGGGCATCCCAGACCCAGTAGGTACCCCAGGTGGGCTTGCCCCAGAGGGCCCCTGTAAAGAGGGAAATGAAAGTCAGGGCAGCACCCAGGGTGGCGGCCGGTCGCATGGCCATTTCCGCCAGTTTCATTTTCCAGATCAACCCGATGGCGCCGGCCACCGCCATCACGTAGTAGCCGGCCAGGGCCAGGAAAGCCGCCGGCACGTGGATATAGATGATGCGGAAACTGTTGCCCTGTTTGGCATCGGCGGGCGCGAAGCCGAGCCCCCAGACCAGGCCTGCGACGAGCAGTATCAGGGTCGCCGCGGCGAGCCAGGGCAGCCACTTGCCGCTGGCCTGATAAAACCAGCGTGGCGAGCCCAAACGATGAAACCATTGCGTAAAGGTCATATCGGTTCTCGTACCGTATCTCGATTAGTCATCCGTGCAGACCCACCCTCAGGGCGCCGGCGGCGGCAAAGGGCGACAGCATGACGGCAAAGGCCAGCAGCGCCCCGAGCACCGCCAGGGTACCGCCGTAGGCCATGCCGTCCACGGCCTGCTGCACCGCACTGGCACCGAAGATAAGCACCGGCATGTACAGAGGCATGACAATCAGCGACAGCAGCAGACCGCCCCGGCGTATGGCCACGGTCAGAGCCGCGCCGATGGCACCGAGCAGACTCAGGGCGGCGGTACCGAGAGCCAGGCTTGCCAGCAACGCGGGATAACCCGCTGGCGGCAGGGACAACATGATCCCCAGCAGCGGCGACATGAGAGTCAGCGGCAGGCCCATCACCAGCCAGTGGGCGGTAATCTTGGCCAGCACCAGCACCCACAGGGGCTGAGGTGCGACCAGGGCCTGCTCCAGAGTACCGTCCCGGTAGTCCCCGGCGAACAGGCTCTCCGCCGACAACAGGGACGCCAGCAGAGCCATGACCCAGATAATGCCCGGCGCCATGACGGCCAGCCGCGTTGCCTCGGGTGACACGCCCAGGGGCACCAGGGTGGCCACCATGACAAAGAAGATCAGGGGGTTGGCCATATCGCCGCGGCGCCGGTTGGCAAGCCGCAGGTCCCGTACCAGCATCGAGCGGAATGGCCCGTTACGGGGCGCGGCTGGCACGCCGGTCAGGCCGGGCTCAGGCTGCATAGCGGGCCATCTCCAGCCTGCGCACGCCGGTCAGGGCCAGGTCCTGGTGGGTAGTCACGACAATGGCGCCGCCGCCCGCCACGTGGCGGGCCATCAATGTCTGGACCGTGTCGATCCCGTCCCGGTCGATGGCGGTCAGGGGTTCATCGAGCAGCCACAGGCTGGCGCCACCGGTGAGCAAGCGGGCCAGGGCCACCCGCCGCAACTGCCCGGCGGACAGAGTATGGCAGGGGACATCCGCATAGTCCGCCAGGCCCACCTCGGCCAGGGCAGCGTCGATGCCGGTGGCTGCGCCCGATAGCGACACCAGCCACTGCAGGTTTTCCCGCGGCGTAAGACCGCTCTTGATCCCCGGCTGGTGTCCCAGATAAAGCATGTCCGCCCGGTAGGCCGGCAGTCGTCGCGACACGCTTTTTCCCCGCCAGTGGATATCGCCGGCACTGGCTGTCAGGACAGTGGCGAGAAGGCGCATCAGCGTGGTCTTGCCGCTGCCATTGGCACCGGTGACCTGGAGAATATCGCCGGGGGACACGGAAAACGAGACTCCCTCGAAAAGCGGTTCATCGTCCCGTTCGAAGGCAATATCGCGGCACTCGAGAATAATCGCGGAACCCAAAAGGCAAAGTCCGGTGTCAAAGGCCGCTATTATGCCAAAAAAATCCCGCCTTGCGGTTCCTGCAAGACGGGATCGTCGGAACGATAATCGCCGCAACCCGAATCGCGCCAGTCCGCGACGCTGTCGGGCCGCTTGAACTCAGAACTCGAAATCGTAGTCCTGGATAAGCCTCTGCAATCGTCTCTCCTCGAGGCGCTCCTCGAGCCGTCGCCGGGCTTCGAGCAGGGCCCCGGGAGAGGCCTTTATGGACGACTCTTCCGGGGTAACGTCCTGTTCTTCGGTGTCCAGATCATCCAGTTCGTTGTCATCATCGTCACGCATAGCCGGCACCTCTCTGTTTTTACCCGATAACGACGGTCAAACGGCCGGGGAAAGCACAAATTTTCCGGGGCCATTTCCGCGCAAAATAGGCGCAAAAACGGTTGGCGTCAACAAAAATAAATATATTATTTTCAGTTAGTTACAAACTTTCCGACGACTGGCGTAAGCCTCGAAACCGGCGACACCGGCAAGGCGGGGCAAATCCTCCGGGCGGTCGATATCAGCCAGCGTCGGCAACTCGCGCCAGCGCCAGCCCAGTTCGCGCAAGCGCAGCCGGGTCTGGGCCATCACCGACCCGGTTCCCCAGTCGATACCGGTAAAAAGGCGGCGCTCGGCGCGAGCCAGCCCCACCAGGTAATAGCCGCCGTCGCTGGCCGGCCCGAACACCGCATCCTGCCCCCCTGCCAGGGCTCCTAGCGCCGCCCCCAGCAAGTCCGCCCCGACGAAGGGACAGTCGCTGCCCACCATGACCGCGAACCGGGAACGGGACAAAACATGGTCGAAGGCGTTGTGCATGCGTTCACCCAGATCCAGGCCCCACTGACAGTGGCGGCCAGCGGCCGGTGAAAAGCGGCGAAAGAAGTCACTGCCCTCCTTTTCCGAGTACCAGATCTCCACCGGTGCCAGATGCGCGTCCTGCAATTGCCCGTGGGTGTATTCCACCAGCCGACAATGGAGGGCCAGGCAGCCTTTCTCGCCCAGCACCGGCTGCAAACGGCTCTTGACCCGGCCGGGCACGGGGCTCCTGGCAAACTGCAGGAGTCGCGAGTCGGGATAGGCATAATCCACCATGGTCAACGGTAAAGCCTCGCCAGCCGGTCGCCCGGGACACCGAGGAAATAGGCAAGCCGCAAGCTCCACATCAGCAGGATTGTCCGCACCAGGCCCCGCTCCTGCCAACGCCGGCTCGAGGTAAACACGCAGGCACCGGGATCGACGGGTCTCCCCGCGACCGCCTTGAGGGTCTTGCAATAGGCGACATCTTCCATCAAACGGATGGGTGGAAAACCCCCGGTTTCCTCGAACAGGCTGCGCTTGACAAAAAGCGCCTGATCGCCGGTTCCGATACCGCTCACGCGGGAGCGCAGGTTCATCATTGCGCCGATGATCCGATAGGGGAGACCGGGATGACTGAGACGCACATCGAAAAAGCCCCAGGACGCGCCAGCCACCGGGGTCAACCAGGATTCACCCGCCGGCGGCCGGGTGTCGGCATGGAGAAAAAGTAGTGTGTCGCCCCGGGCGTGAGCGGCGCCCATATTCATCTGGCGGGACCGGCCGGGCAGGCAAAGAAGGACCGTATCGGCCAGATCGGCGGCCAGCGCCGGCGTATCGTCGCCGCTGCCGCCGTCGACAACCAGTATTTCCACAAGGCCGGCCCGGCGCATGGCCTGCAGGGGCTGCAACGTATCGGCCAGGTTCTCCTCCTCGTCGAGCGCGGGCACAATAATGCTCAGCATGGCGAGATCCACAATGCGCGCCACCCCCGGAAGACGAGAGCGCCGGGGCGGCGGACGTGCAGCCCCGTATCCGGTTTGGCAGCGAAATGGCGGGATAGCTGCATAGGCCTTGTCCGTGACCTTGTCCTTGAATTGGGCACTCGAACATAGCAGAGCCCCGCCGTTAATGGAAAGCACCTGTGGACGCAATGCAAACGGGGCCACGGCCGGCTTTCGACGGGGTTCTCACCACCGACTCCGAATGACCTATACTACCGTTCCCGACTCTCAACGGCTCGGCATTGAGGAGAACAACCATGGGAATCGCCCGGATCGGCCTGCTCCTGGCCCTCGCCACGGCGCTGGCCGCCCACAGCGCGGAAGAACGGATAGCGCTCTTTGCCGGCGGCTGTTTCTGGTGTATGGAGCCCCCTTTCGACCGTTTGGACGGCGTCACCGCCACTATTTCGGGCTACACCGGCGGGGACCTGGAAAACCCGGACTACGAACAGGTTTCCGCCGGCAACACCGGCCATGCGGAGGCGGTCAAGGTGATCTACGATCCCGGGAAAGTGAGTTACCGGGAGTTGCTGTCGGTGTTCTGGCGCAATATCGATCCCCTGGATGCCGGCGGGCAGTTTTGCGATCGGGGCAGCCAGTACCGCAGCGCCATCTTTTACAGTAACGACGACCAGCGCCTGGCCGCGCAACAGAGCATGCGGGCACTGTCGGAAAGCGGAATTCCCGACGGGGATATCGCCACCGAAATCCAGCCCGCGGACGCCTTCTATCCCGCGGAGGCCTATCATCAAAACTATTACGAGAAAAACCCGCTGCGCTACAAGTTCTACCGCTACCAGTGCGGCCGGGACAAACGACTGGAAAACCTTTGGGGCGACCGGGACGACGATTTCTTCCGACGCCTGACCGGGGCGGACGGCGACACTAATTGACCACGAACATATCGCCGCTGACGTGGCGCAGGATGCGCTCTGCCGTATTGCCCACGAAGAACCCCTTGACCCCCTTGTTGGCAATGGTGCCGAGCACCAGGATGCCCGACTCGGCCATGGCCTTCTCGAGCATGGCGTCCACCGGCCCGGAGACGACCTTCTCCTCGTCGACCGGTACGCCCAGCCTGGCAATGATGGCCCTCTGCTTTTCCATGGCGGCCTGCTCTGCCTGGGACCGGAAGTCGGTGATCAGTGCCGCGGCCGATATATCGGCGTAGATATAGGCCGGATCCGGGACCACGCTGATCACCGTCAACGGCAACTTCATGGCATCCGCCAGACCGCGCGCCTGGTCCAGCAGACGGCCGGTCAGCGCCTGCGCCTCGTCGTTGTCGTCCAGGCAATCCACCGCGGCCACCACCCGCCTGACCGGGTGGTCGTTGCGGGAGATCAGCATCACCGGACAGGCCGCGTCCCGGAGCAGGTGCCAATCGTCGGGCTTGTGGAGCAGATCCCCCAGTACCGAATGCTGATCCATGGCGATGACAATCAGGTCCGCCGAGGCTTCCTCGGCCTTTTCGGCAATGCCCCGATAGGCCTTGGGTTGCCACTCCACTTCGTAATCGACATCGAGATCGGCGAGCATTTCGTTCATGCGGACGCGGTTGTCCTCAATCAGTTCCTCGCGCAGTTCCCGGTAATTGTCGAAGCCCACATACCGGTTTAATTCCTCGAGCTGGTCGTCGACCGGGCGGTAGACCCGCAGGCGTGCACCGTAAGCCCGAGCCAGCAAGAGCGCCCGGTCGACGACCTGCCCCGCCAGTGACCAATCGGTAATGGCGGCAAAAATGGTGTTCATGGCTCCCCCTGCAATGAATCGGCTGGCTTACTCTCTATTCCTGCGATTAATTCACGACAGGCCCGCCGGGTCAAGCCTACCCCCGCTCCTTATAATCGAGATCAATTGGCGGCGCTTTAGCGAAAAAACCGCAACGGGCGGGTTGATATACGTCATATGGAAAGCCTCGATGCCGCTCTATGGTATCTCCTGTCAACTGTCTCGACCCGTTGGGGGACCGGATCATGACCAGTATTCAGGACTACCAGGGTTTGGAACATGCGGTGGAGTTCCTCACCCCCCGCCTGGCCTGCGCCAACCACCTGCCCTTTGTTTGGACGGGGCGGGAAACCGAGCCCTCCCCCGCAGGGGTATCCCTGCTTTGCCCGTCACGGCCCTGCGCCGGCTTTGCCGATGCCATCACCACCGAAATGAGCCTCAAGCGCGAATTCCTGGCAGCCGGGCAAACCATCGAGTCGCTTCTGCTGCGAGGCGACCCCATGCGCCAATTCAATGCCGAGCAACTGACCGAGCTTGTCTTTCGTTTTTGTACCGGTTTCGATCTCGCCGACACTGACCTGGGCTGTCGGAGCATCGCGTTGACTCCTGAATACTGTACCCGGACGAACCTGGCTTTGGTAAAGGGTCTGGCATTCAATTTCGTCGAGCTCCACCTGGATGCCAGCATCGCCGGACCGGACCGAAGCATTGCTCCCATGGAACGCGCGGCCACATTGATTGGCGAATTCGCCGGCCTCGGCCTGCATTGCCGCATCAGGCTGAGCGCCGATACCGATGGCGGATTTATCGAAAGACTGACAACCACCCTCATGGCCTGCGACTGCCGTGAAATCGAGTTCATCCCCTCTCCGCCACCATTGAGGCGTGGGGGGAATTACCGTATTGGCCGGCCTGTCCGGCAGCGGATCGCCAGGTTACTCCAGGAAGCCGGCTACCGGCTGCGGGGGGACAGGGATTTCACCAACGAAACCGGACCGGGCAACGGTCTGCGCTACGGCGAATGGGGGTTCTATGACGGACGGATACAGACCTGGCTGGGCCTGGGCCCGGCGGCGACAGGCATCGTCAGGCGCCACCTTTACCGGAATGCGCGGGATATCGATGCCTATCTGGCAAAAGTGAAGGAGGGGACCCAGCCCGTCGCCGAATGGAGCGAGGCACCCGTGTTGTCCGAGCCGGCCTGTGAAGCGGCCCAGCAGTTATTCTGTTACCACCGTTTGCCGGGCAATACCGACCCGGAAACGATGGCGAACCTGGAGAAACCGATGGCACGGGGCTGGTTGCGAACAGAAGGCGACTCCTACAGCCTCACCGATGCCGGTATCGACAACCTGCGGACCCTGTGCAGGGACCTTGCCCACCGACGACATCCGCTGGATTGATGACCGGGGCCGGGACAACGACTATAATCCCCCGGAGTTAAACCCCAGGGGGATAATCATGGAAGCGAAATGCCCGCACTCGGCGACGACCGTCAATTGCAACGACTGCCGAATGAGCGCCCTGTGCCTGCCCATGGCATTACAGGCGGATGAAATCGACCGCCTCAACCGCATTGTCGAGCGGGGTCGCCCCCTCCAGCGAAACGAATATATCTACCACGCCGGGGAGCCGTTCAAATCGATCTACGCTGTCCGCAGCGGGGCCGTCAAGGGTTTCACCGTCAACGATGAGGGTGTCGAGCAGGTCACCGGTTTTTACCTGCCCGGCGAAATTTTCGGCATGGACGGCATCGGCCACCCGAATCACATCAATTCCGCCGTGGCCCTGGAAACCGCCGCCATCTGCGAGATCCCCTTCTCCCGACTCGAGGAACTGAGCACCCAGATTCCCTCCCTCCAGCGCCACTTTTTCCGGCTGATGAGCCGGGAAATCACCAACGATCAGCAGCTCATCACCATGCTCAGCAAAAACAGTGCCGAGGAGCGGATCGCCACCCTGCTGACCAGCATCTCGGCCCGCAATGCCCGGCGCAAACTGTCGGGCAGCCGCTTCCGATTACCCATGTCCAGGGCCGATATCGGCAACTATATGGGCCTCACCGTGGAGACAGTGAGCCGGGTCTTCAGCCGCTTCCAGAAGCAGGACATCCTGTCGGTGGACAAGAAGGAAATCGAGATACTCGACCTGGACAGACTCCGGTCCATGGCCAACACCTGACAACCGGGCGCCGCCGGACAAAAAAACCGCACCCCAGGGATGCGGTTTTTCGCTTTAACGTCTCAAAACCGATAGGCGAGGTTCACCGCGTAAACCAGCGGGTCCACGTCCACATCGGCGTCGAGAACGACACCGCTGTCAAACTCGAAGGTGGCCTCGGTATCAATATCCAGATACCAGATTGCCGCATTCAGCGTCCACCTGTCATCCAGAGCCACGTCAATACCCATCTCCAGGGCCAGGCCCCAGGAGTCGTCCATCTCCAGATCACCGTTGCCGAGCACGGCCTCCAGCTCCGAATCGACGGATTCGCTGAAAAAGGTCGTGTAATTGATACCCGCGCCAATATAGGGCTGGAAACGCCGGTTATCCGGCAGTGGGTGGTATTGCAGCGTCAGTGACGGGGGGAGATGCTTGATGCTGGCGGCATCCACTCTGCCCAGCCCCAGGGCGCCGGTGTCCGCATCCACATCATGCTCGAAGGGCGTTGCCGCCAGCAGCCCCAGGCCCCAGTTGCGATTGAGCATATAGGTCAAAGTAATACCCAGTTGGGTATTGTCGTCGACACCGGCGCCGGAACCGGCGATCGCGCCGACCCCGGCAATGGACAGCGCCGAGCTGTCCTCCCGGGGCGCCACCGTGGCCGCCCCCATGCGAACGATCAGGTCGCCCGCCTCGTAGGCACTCGCCCATTGGGGGATGGTCGCGGTACAGGCGACCAGGACACCGGACATGAACAACTTCCGTCTCATGCTTTTCTCTCCTGTTGTGGTTGTCCGGTTATTGGAGCAGGCGCAAAGCCGCGGGCAGTTGATCCAGATTAAGGGAGGCAGGCGAGGCAATTGATGCAGATTAAGAAACCGCAAATACCGGCACAGTGAGGTGCGCCGCAAGCGCGGGGGCAGGAAATGACGGGGGCGCGGGAGGCGCCCCCTAAGGGATTTATTTTACCTGGATGGTGATGGGCTTGGACATCACCGGCGGGTCGTGGGGCCTGTGCAGGTAATCGCCGAGGATCAGTTGCAGGGTGTGTTCCCCGGGCGCCAGTTCCAGTTCCACCTGGGTCTGGCCGCCGCCAAAATGCAGGTGATTGTCATCGGAGGGAAGCGGCTTGTCCAGGTCGGGCAGTTCTTCAACGTCAACGAGCAGATGGTGGTGGCCGGTCCCTTCCCGCTCGACACCCGCGGGCGCGACACCGAAGTTGGCCAGGCCAAACTGGACCAGGACGGGACTGGAGACGACCTGGCCATCGGCAGGCGCGATAATATAGGCATTGGGCTTGCCGGCCCGGTCGCCCGCCAGGGCGGCAACGGCGAGCAGGCTGGTCAGGACGGCGGTGACGAGGGATCGTTTCATGGCAGCTTCCTTATTCCCGGTGGTTAATGATTCGAAATACAGTGCCTCAGGAGGCCTTGTTACCGCCCAGGCACCTGGGCGAATCCGGCGCTTTACCGGACCATTCGTCCGGCGTGTAGGTATGCATGGCCAGGGCGTGGACACCCTTTTCCAGTTCCTCGCTCAACAGGCTGTAGATACGCTGGTGGCGCTTGACCGCGCGCAGCCCGTCGAAAGCGTCGCTGGCCACAACCAGCTTGAAATGGGTCTCGGAATCGGCGGGCACATTATGCATATGGCTTTCGTTGACCACTTCCAGGTGCACGGGAGAAAGCGCCGCCTGGAGTTTGTCGCGAATGGATGCTTCGATGGACACCTCGATCCTCCTCAACTGCGTTGCTTTGCACAGGATAACACCTCTGCGCCGGATTGCAGGGTTGCGGATTTTACCCGGCTCGGCCGCACCGCCTGGGAAGACGGCGGGCTAGCTAGCGCAGATTGGCGTTGATCGCCTGCAGCGCCCGGCCGCCGGGACAAAGATCATCCTCGTTCAGGTCCCGCAGGGGCTTCTTGACAGTGGACTGCAGTTCGTGGAAATCCGAGCAGTCGGGGTCCAGGTAAATCAGGCCGGTGAGAATTTCACCCTTTTCCTTGTGGTTCTGAATTGCCCGGACGGCCTCATTGCGATCCTGGGTGTTGAAGTCGTTACCCTGTTTGTACAGGTGGATGACCGAACCGTCATGAAGCGTTACCTCCCGGGCGTAACCGGGTTCGTACTCGGCGGTGATTTCCTGCCTGACGGGGACAAAGTCCATCTTGCCGGTCGCCGCCATGTGCTCGCGCACGTACTCGTAACCCTTGGTGGACTGGGGGTTGTTGTTAAACGTCACACAGGGGGAAATGACATCGATAAACGCGAAGCCGCTATGGGAAATGGCGGCCTTGATCAGGGGAACCAGTTGCTGCTTGTCGCCGGAGAAACTCCGGGCCACGAAGGTGGCGCCCATCTGCAGCGCGGTGGTGCACAGGTCGATGGATTCGTAGGGATTGGGGACGCCCTTCTTGCTGGCCGAGCCCACATCGGCGGTGGCGGAATCCTGACCCTTGGTCAGACCGTAGCAACCGTTGTTCTCGACGATGTAGAGCATGTTCAGGTTGCGCCGGGCAACGTGGCCGAACTGGCCCAGACCGATGGAAGCGGTGTCCCCGTCCCCCGACACGCCGATATAGACCATGTCCCGGTTGGCCAGGTTGGCGCCGGTGGCCACGGAAGGCATACGGCCGTGCACGGAATTGAAACCGTGGGACTGCCCCAGAAAATAGGTGGGCGTCTTGGAGGAGCAGCCGATTCCGGAAATCTTGGCCACCTTGTGGGGCGGCACGGCGATTTCGTAGCAGGCCTGGATAATGGCGGCGCTCACGGAATCGTGGCCGCAGCCGGCACACAGGGTGGAGAGACTGCCCTCGTATTCCTGGCGCGTATAGCCCAGTTCGTTGCTGGGCAGATCGGGGTGACGGAAGTTGGGTCTGATATAAGTCATGGTGTTAACCGACCTTGCGGCGAATTTTGGTCACGGTCGCGCCGCCTTTGAGCTGGCGGATCTGGCGACTGATGTTGCGGGCGGTAATGGGCATGCCATTGTAGTGGCGCACCAGGGCGAGCTTCTTGGGATCGATCTCGCACTCGATAATCAGCAGCTTGCGCAGTTGGCCGTCGCGGTTCTGCTCGACCACGAACACCCGCTCGTGGTTGGCGATAAAGTCCTCCACTTCCCGGCTGAAAGGAAAGGCCCGGATACGCATGGCATCCAGATGGATACCTTCCCCGGAGAGCATGTCCAGCGCTTCCCGGGTGGCGTCGGCGCTGGTGCCAAAAAAGAGCACGCCCTCGCTGGTGGTCTCGGCGGCAGGCGTAATCTCGGGCGCGGGCACGTACTCCTTGGCCGTTTCGAATTTCCTGAGCAGGCGCTCCATATTGCGCACATAGACATCGCCGTCCTCGGTGTAGACGGCATATTCGTCCCGGGAAGTGCCCCGGGTGAAGAAGGCGCCTTTCTTGGGGTGCGTGCCCGGAAACGTCCGGTAGCAGATACCGTCGTTGTCCATATCCACATAGCGACCAAAACGCTCGGTCATGGCGTCCAGCTGTTCGGCGCTGAAAACCTTGCCCCGGTCGTATTGGCGGCTGTCGTCCCACTCCAGGGGCTCGGAGACATTGTCGTTCATGCCCAGGTCCAGGTCCGTGAGCAGGATTACCGGCGTCTGCAGGCGGTCCGCCAGATCGAAGGCCTGGGCGCCCATCTCGAAACACTCCTTGGGCGTCGAGGGGAAGAGCAGGACATGCTTGGTGTCGCCGTGGGAGGCGTAGGCGGTGGCGAAAAGGTCGGACTGCTGGGTGCGGGTGGGCATACCGGTGGATGGCCCGGCCCGCTGAACGTCGAACAGCACCGCCGGCACCTCGGCGAAGTAGGCCAGCCCCAGGAACTCGCTCATAAGGGACACGCCCGGCCCCGACGTGGCGGTAAACGACCGGGCACCGTTCCAGGCCGAGCCCACCACCATGCCGATGGCCGCCAGTTCATCCTCCGCCTGGGCGATGGCGAATTTCTTGTCGCCACTGCCGGCGTCGATGCGAAGCCGGTTGGCGTATTTCTCGAAGGCGTCCACCACCGATGTAGAGGGCGTAATGGGATACCAGGCGGCAACAGTGGCGCCGCCGTAGATTGCACCCAGCGCCAGTGCCTCGTTGCCCTCCATAAGGATCTTGTCGCCCAGGGCATCACACCGCTTCAGGCGGATGCCCAGGGGGCAATCGTAGCTTTCCCGGGCGTGCTGGAAACCCAGCTCCAGGGCATGGATATTGGGTGCGATGAGCTTCTCCTTGCCCCGGAACTGCTCGCTGACCAGATCCTTGAGCACGCCAAATTCAATGTCCAGCAGGGCCGCCAGGGCACCCACGTAGATCACGTTCTTGAAAAGCTGGCGCTGTTTGGGATCGCTGTATTCCTGACGACAGATCTCGGTGAGGGGGATCCCCACAAGGTTGACGTCGGCGCGGTGCAGACGGAGGTCGAGGGGCTTGGTGCTGTCGTAAATGAAGTACCCGCCCGGTTCCAGGGACTCCATGTCCTGCTTCATGCTCTGCGGGTTCACGGCGACCATGATGTCGATGCCGCCCCGACGCCCCAGGTAACCCTTCTCGCTGACCCGCACCTCGTACCAGGTGGGCAGGCCCTGAATGTTGGACGGAAAGATATTTTTGGGGGACACGGCGATCCCCATGCGGAAGACCGCCTTGGCGAACATGTTATTGGCGCTGGCCGAACCGGTGCCGTTGACGTTGGCAAAGCGGATTACGAATTCGTTGACGGACTCTAAACGTTTCATAGGGGCGCGGCCTTGGTCACTTCGTAGAGAAATTTCTGCATATCCCATGCCGAGGTGGGACAACGCTCGGCACAGAGGCCGCAGTGCAGGCACACATCCTCGTCCTTGACCATCACCCGGCCGGTGGGCAGGTCGCCGGAAACATAGAGGTCCTGGTCGGTATTGCGGGCCGGTATCTTGAGGCGCTCCCGGAGTTCCTCTTCCTCGCCGTTATCAATAAAGTTGATGCAATCGGTGGGACAGATGTCCACGCAGGCGTCGCACTCGATGCAGCGGCTATCCGAAAACACTGTCTGGACATCGCAGTTGAGGCAGCGTTCGGCCTCCCGGAAAGCAGTGGCGGCATCAAAGCCCAGTTCCACTTCCAGTTTGCGGTCCTTCAGGGTCAGGCTCTTGTCGGCATGGGGCACCTTGTAGCGGCGATCGTCGTCAATCTGGCTGTCGTAACTCCACTCGTGAACACCCATCTTCTGACTGACCAGGTTGGTGCCGGGAGCCGGGCGCTTTGCCACATCCTCGCCCCGACAGAACAGATCGATGGAAATTGCCGCCTGGTGGCCGTGGGCCACGGCCGTAATAATGTTCTCGGGACCGAAGGCCGCGTCGCCGCCGAAAAACACCCTGGGGTTGGAAGACTGGAAGGTGGTTTCATCGATCTGGGGCATGCCCCACTTATCGAAGACGATGCCGATGTCCCGCTCGATCCAGGGAAAGGCGTTTTCCTGGCCAATGGCCATAAGCACTTCGTCACAGGGATAGAATGCCAGGTCCTCGCCGGTGGGCACCAGGTTGCGACGGCCGTTTTCGTCGTACTCGGCACGCACTTTCTCGAAACGCATACCCACCAGTTTGCCGTCCTCCATGACAAATTCCTTGGGGACGTGGTTGTCGATAATGGGAATGTCCTCGGCAATGGCGTCGTCCTTTTCCCAGGGGGAGGCCTTCATGTCGGCAAAGGGGCTGCGCACGATGACCTTGACGTCCTCACCACCCAGGCGCCGGGCGGTGCGGCAACAGTCCATGGCGGTGTTGCCGCCGCCCAGGACGATGACTTTCTTGCCGATCTTGGCGGTGTGCTCGAAAGCGACACTGGCCAGCCAGTCGATACCGATATGGATAAAGGGGTCGGCTTCCTGGCGATTGGGCAGGTTCTTCAGGTCCCGGCCGCGGGGAGCGCCGGAGCCTACGAAGACGGCATCGTAGTTCTGCTCCAGAAGCTCCTTGAGACTCTCCACGTAGGTATCGAAGTGCGCCACCGGGCCCATGTCGAGGATATAACCCACTTCCTCGTCGAGCACTTCCTCGGGCAGACGGAATGCGGGTATCTGGCTGCGCATAAAACCGCCGCCGGCCTTCTGGGCGTCGAAGATATCCATCTCGTAACCCAGGGGCGCCAGGTCGCGGGCCACCGTCAGGGAGGCGGGACCGGCACCCACCAGGGCAATGCGCTTGCCGTTCTTCTTCGGGGCCTTGCCCGGCAGCCGGCCGGCGATACCCTGCATGCTCTTCTCGTCGGCGGCGACGCGCTTCAAGCGACAGATCGCCACCGGTTCCTCCTCGATCCTGCCCCGGCGGCACGCCGGCTCGCAGGGGCGGTCGCAGGTGCGCCCGAGGATGCCCGGGAACACGTTGGACTCCCAGTTGATCATGTAGGCATCGTCGTAACGACCCTGGGCAATCAAGCGGATGTATTCAGGAACGGGTGTGTGGGCGGGACATGCGTATTGACAGTCTACTACCTTGTGGAAGTATTCCGGGTTCTCAATATTGGTTGGCTTCAAAAATGACTCCCCTGGTCGCCGGTACAGACAGGAAATATGGTTCTGGCCGACCATAGCTCATGGAGCGCGATTTATACCGAAAACGCCGCTGAAAGTAAATGTTAAACAGGGCATAAGTGACCTTTTCGGCAAAGTTTGTCCGTTTTGGTCACGGCTTGCGGGGCCCCGGCTAATCGCCGCCCCGGAAACCGCCCGGAGCGGTCAACTCCCGGACGTGGAGGGCGCCGGTTCGGCAAGCGGGTTGCCGCAGGAAAAACAGTAGCGGGCATCGGGCTCGTGACCCGGGCGGCCACATTCGACACAGCGGTTGGTGCGCCTGGCCTCCTCCCGCATCCGGTGGCTCTCGTTGATAAATTCCGCCGACACGATGCCGGTGGGAATGGCGATAATCGAATAGCCGGTCAGCATCGCCACGGTAGAGATCAACTGGCCGAAGACGGTCTGGGGGGTAATGTCCCCGTACCCCACGGTGGTGATGGTAACCACCACCCAGTAGATACTCTTGGGAATGCTGGTGAAACCGCGCTCGGGCCCTTCCACAAGGAACATCAGGCTGCCGAAGACGACACTGATCACGATCACCCCCCACAGGAAAACGAAAATCTTGCGCCGTGCCTGGAAGATGGTCCGAATCACCATGTTCGCTTCCTCGCTGTAGCGGACCAGCTTCAGAACCCGGAATATTCGCAACACCCGGAGCAGTCGGATAATCAGCAGATAACTGGCACCCGTCAGGAAGATCGACAGGTAGGTGGGGACAATCGACAGCAGATCGACCAGACCGTAAAAACTGAAAATATAGCGCAGCGGTCGCGGCGAGATATAGATGCGCACGAAGTACTCAACGGTAAAAAGCAGGGTAAACGCCCATTCCAACGCGTACAGCCAGTTCCCGTAGGTGCGGTGGATCGCCGCCACCGAATCGAGCATCACCGTGGCGACACTGAGGAGGATCGTGTAGATAAGCACCAGGTCGAAGCCCTTGCCGGCCGGCGTATCGGTGCCAAAGATGATAGTGTGAAGTTTTTCCCGCAGACCCGATGCAGCCATACTCCCTCCCCCTGAGCCGTCGCCGGCAAATTGACGCGCCGGCTGTGTCGACAGTATAAGCTAACCGATAGCGTGCAAGAGAACCCCCGCCATGGAGCCTTCCCACTCCCTCAAACGGACCCTTGGCCTGTCCCGCCTTGTCCTCTACGGCGCCGGCACCATACTGGGCGCCGGTATCTACGTGCTGGTGGGCGAAGTTGCCGGCGCCAGCGGCAATTTCTCGGTACTGGCATTTCTGCTAGCCGGCATCATCGTCGCTTTCAGCGCCTACTCGTTCGCGCTCCTGGCGCGGCGCTATCCGGTCAGCGCGGGGCCCGCCGCCTATGTCCATGAGGCCTTCCGGCGACCCTGGCTCGCCACGCTGGTGGGCTATGCCATTATCGCCGCGGCCATCGTCTCCTCGGCAACCATTGCCCGGGGCTTCACCGGCTATCTGCTCTTCTTTGTCGATATCCCCCCGTGGCTGGCCATTGTCTTCTTCGCCGGCGTTCTCACTTTTATCGCCGCCCGGGGCGTCGATGTCTCCGTGGGCACTGCCGTCATCATTACCCTGATCGAGATTGCCGGCCTTTGCCTGGTGGTATATGCCGCGAGAGACAGTCTTCACCATGCCTGGGACAACCCGGGACACTTCCTCTTGCCGAAGGAAATCGCCGACTTGCGCGGCATTGCCCTGGGGGCCTTCCTGGCGTTCTATGCCTGTATCGGCTTCGAGGACATGGTGAACATGGCCGAGGAAGTGAAGAAGCCGGAAAAAAACCTGCCCCTGGGGATCGCCATCGTGCTGATCGTCACGACCCTGCTCTACGCGCTGGTAACACTCGCCGCCCTTACCGCGGTGCCCCGGGAATTGCTCGCCGGCTCCCAGGCTCCCCTGGCCCTGGTCATCGAATATAAAAGCACCCTGCCGCCCTGGATCATGGGCATCGTCAGCATGGCGGCAGTGACCAACGGTGCGCTGATCCAGATCATCATGGGGTCCAGGGTTCTCTACGGCATGGCCAGGCGCCGCCTGGCACCCGCGAGCATGGCCCGGATCCACCCCCGTACCCGGATACCGCATCTGGCCACCCTGTTCGTGGGTGGCTGCGTTTTGTTGTTCGCCCTGCTTTTGCCCCTGGCAACCCTGGCCAAACTCACCAGCGGCGTGATTCTGGGGATCTTCACCCTGGTCAATCTCGCGCTCATCGCCATTCACCGTCGCGAAGGCGTAAGTGGCTGGCTGAAAAACGGCGTCCCTCTGGTCGGTGCTATACTCTGCGTCTGCTTTGTCCTGGCCCAGTTGTTGATCGAATGAGCCTGCCCGATTCCACGGAATGCATCGAAATCGCCGGACACGGCGGCGCCGGCTCCCTGCGCCTGGCACGCCGCCCCCTGCCGCCCCCGGGCCATCGGGAAGTTCTGATCCGCGTCCACGCCGCCGGCGTCAACCGTCCGGATATTCTCCAGCGCCAGGGCCTGTACCCGCCCCCTGACGGAACTTCCGACATTCCCGGGCTGGAGGTCTCGGGCACCGTGATCGGCACCGGGCCCGGCGTTTCCCGCTGGCGGCAGGGAGACGAGGTCTGCGCACTGGTCGCCGGCGGCGGTTACAGCCGCCACGCCCTTGCTCACGAGGCCCTGTGTCTGCCCGTCCCCTCGCCCCTGTCGCTGACGCAAGCGGCGGCACTGCCGGAAACCTTTTTTACCGTCTGGTACAACCTGGTGGAACGGGGCCGTTTGCGGGAAAACGAGGTCGTACTCATCCACGGCGGCAGCAGTGGCATCGGCACCACGGCCATCCAGGTGGCCCGGGCCCTGGGAGCCCGTGTCTATACGACCGCGGGCACGGATGAGAAATGCCGGGCTTGCGAAACCCTGGGCGCGGAGCGGGCCTTCAATTACCGGAGCGAGGATTTTCTCCGGATCAAGCAACTCACGGACAGGCGTGGCGCCGATGTGATTATCGACATGGTGGGTGGGGACTATATCCAGAAAAATATCAAGTGCGCGGCCCCCGATGGCCGCATTGTCCAGATCGCCTTTCTCCAGGGATCCCGGGTGCAAGTGGACCTGATGCCGGTCATGCTCAAGCGCCTGGTCTTCACCGGTTCCACGTTGCGCAGCCAGCCGGTGGCGGAAAAGGCCCGCATCGCGGGAGCCGTTGAGCGCGAGCTTTGGCCGCTGCTCGACAGTGGCGCCGTCAAGCCCGTGGTCCATGAAATCCTGCCGTTGGCGGAAGCCGCCGAGGCTCACCGCATCATGGAAAACAGCGAGCATATCGGTAAAATCCTGCTCGACTGTCGTTCGGATCGCCATCAACCATGAGCAAGAATTCCCGTCTCGTCTATTCCACCGACAAGGGCCGCATCGCCGGCGAAAGCGAAGACAAGAGGCCGCCGGAGGGCGACGGCATTGTGCGTATCCGCCGGGAAACCAGCGGCCGCAAGGGCAAGGGGGTGACCACCGTGAGCGGCCTGCCCCTGGACGACAAGGCCATGGCCCAGGTCGCCAAGAAACTGAAGCAACTGTGCGGCACCGGCGGTACCGTCAAGAATTTCGTCATTGAAATCCAGGGGGATCATCGCCAGACATTAAAAGACGTGCTGGAAAAGCAGGGATACACAGTCAAGCTGGCGGGAGGCTGAAATGCTGGAACCGAAAACCGCGCCCTACGGAGGCTGGCGCTCACCCATCACCCCGGAACTGCTCACCCGGGGCACCCCGGCCCGGGATTTTCCGTGTCTGGTGGACGGTATCCTCTACTGGCAGGAATCGCGCCCCGCGGAAGAAGGCCGCGTCGCCGTGGTTGCCCGGGCCCAGGATGGTGTCGCCAGGGACGTACTGCCTTACCCCATGAGCGCCCGCAGCAAGGTCCACGAATACGGCGGCCGGGCCTGGCTGGTGGCGGAAAACCATCTCTTCTTCATACTCCAGGACAACCAGCGCCTGTACCGGCTGCCACTGGATGGCACCACCCCCGAACCCGAAGCCCTGACCCCCGTTGACGAGCATTCCCGCTATGCCGAGCCGGTGCTCGACGCCAGACACCGGCGCATTCTTTGCGTGCGCGAACGCCATTTCGAACCCGAGGCGAACCGGGAACCGGAAAACAGTCTGGTGGCGATTCCCGTGGACGAACCCGGCAAGGTCCTCACCCTGGTCACAGGCAGCGATTTTTACGCCTACCCCCGCCCCAGCCCGTCCGGCGACCGGCTGGCATGGCTCACCTGGAACCACCCGCAAATGCCCTGGGACGGTACCGAGTTATGGTGTGCCCCCCTGTCAGCGCACGGCGAGGTGGGCGAACCGGAGAAAATCGCCGGCGATACCGACGAATCGGTCTTCCAGCCAGCCTGGTCGCCGGCCGGCGAACTGCATTTTGTCTCGGATCACAGCGGCTGGTGGAATCTCTATCGCCACCGCAATGGCGACAACCAGCCACTGTTTCCCATGGAAGCGGACTTTGCCACACCGCTCTGGGCCCTGGGCATGAGCACCTATGGCTTCATCGACGAGCACCGGATCGCCTGCCTGTTCACACAGAGTGGCGACTGGCACCTGGGCCTGCTGCACGCGGATACCGGCAAAATGGACGCCATCGCCACGCCCTACTCGACCCTATCGAGCCTCAGCTGCGACAAGACCACCGCCGTCTTTATCGGTGCCGCCCCGGACCGCTCGGGGGAAGTGGCGGTATTCTCGCCCCTGTCGAAAGCGGTGAAGACGGCAACGCCCGCGGAGGCGGACGACATAAAACCCTGGATCAGCCGACCCCGTCCGGTAAGCTTTCCCAGCGGCGACGGCGACATCGCCCACGGCTTTTTCTACCCGCCCCGCAACCCCGATTTTCAGGCACCCGAAGGCGACAGGCCACCGCTGATCGTCATGTGCCACGGCGGCCCCACCGGGGCGACCAGCACGGCGCTCAATTACAAGATCCAGTACTGGACCTCCCGCGGTTTCGCCCTGCTCGACGTCAACTACCGGGGCAGCACCGGCTACGGGCGCGATTATCGTGAAAAACTGGCCGGCCAGTGGGGCGTCGCCGACGTCCAGGACGTGGCCGCCGGCGCCGCCTACCTGGCGGAAGAAGGCGCGGTAAATCCCGATCAAATGCTGATCCGCGGCAGCAGTGCCGGCGGCTATACGGTACTCGCTGCCCTCACCTTCACCGATACATTCCGGGCCGGCGCCAGCCTCTATGGCATCGGGGAACTGGAAGCCCTGGCGCGGGACACCCACAAATTCGAATCCCGCTACCTGGACAAACTGGTGGGTCCCTACCCGGAAGAGCGGGAGCGTTACCGGCAGCGTTCCCCCGTCAACCATATCGACCGGCTACAGTGCCCGGTGATATTTCTCCAGGGCCTCGAGGATAAGGTGGTTCCGCCCGACCAGGCCCGGCAGATGGTCGATGCCCTCAGGGCCAAGCGCATCCCCGTGGCCTACCTGGAGTTTCCGGACGAGGGCCACGGTTTTCGCAAGGCGGACAATATCAAGCGTGCCCTCGAGGCGGAACTGGCTTTCTACCGACGGGTGCTGGGCATCGATGCCGGCGAAGACCTGCCCGAGCTCGTCATCGAGAACCTGGGGAACTGACCGGTGTCCCGCTACCGGCCGCCGCAACCACGCAGTTCCCCCTATATCACCCCGGAGGGCGCGGAGACCCTGCGCGAGGAATTGCGCCGGCTTTGGAAGGAGGAGCGTCCCCGGGTCACCGCCGCGGTTCACGAAGCCGCCAAGAATGGCGACCGCTCGGAGAATGGCGATTATATCTACGGCAAGCGCCGCCTGCGGGAAATCGATCGCCGTGTCCGCTACCTGAAAAAACGCCTGGACGAAATCCAGATTATCGAGCGGGCTCCACCGGATCAGAGCCGGGTCTATTTCGGCGCCTGGGTGACCCTCGAGGATGAGGACGGAATTGCCAACACCTGGCGCATTGTCGGCGCCGATGAAATCGACAGCGCCAAAGGCTGTATCAGTATCGACTCGCCGGTTGCCCGCAAGGCCGTGGGCAGGGAAGTGGACGACGAATTCGAGATCCGGGTGGGGGACGGGCACAAGTGCTATGTGATTACCGATATCCGTTACGGCTGACAAAGCGCCTTGGCTACCGTATAGCCTTGTGCCCCGACTCGCCCCGATCAGCGTGATGATTTCTTTGCCGTCGGGATGTGGCGTTGATAAACTCGATTGCCGATCATATTGAGCGGGCGGCGGTATTCGCGAACCATCGGCGCGAAAACGTCACCGCGCACGGCATAAATAACACCGGTGGCTCCCGCTGCCGACCGATAACAAATCCGGGAACCAGGGGATAGCAATGGCATCGAGCAACGACATTCCCCCCGACGCGGGGGCAGCCTCCATCGAAAAGGACTTCTCGGCGGTCAGCGATACCTTCGGCAGCGCCATCGAGGATCCGCACTCCCTGTACCGGGAACTGCGCCAGACCAGCCCCGTGATGGAAGGGGACATCCTCGCCCGGTTCGATGTCCCATCCCAGGCCGATTACGCCAACAAGGGCCGACAGGTATACACCCTCTTCAAATACGAGGATGTAACCGCCGTCCTAAAAGACCCGCAGACGTACAGCAGCGGACTGCTCAACGAGGGCATCGGGCAATTCTTGGGCGGCTTTATGCTCACGGGCATGAGTAACGAACGGCACAAAATGGCCCGCGCCCTGCTCGCCCCGGCCTTTTCCCCGGCGGTGATCGCCCGCTGGCGCGAGACCGTCAAGAGCGTCGTCCGGGAGGAAGTCATCGCTCCCCTGGCACCGGCGGGAAAGGCCGACCTGATCCGGGACGTGCTCCTGCCGGCGCCGGTGCGCCTGATTTACGCAATACTGGGCTTCCCGGAGGACCGGGACCAGATAGAACAGTTCGCCGCCTGGGGCATGCGCATTCTGGTCGGGCCCCAGCGGGACCCGGAAAAGGCAAAAAAGACCATGGAGGCCGCCACCAGGGCATCCACGGATATCCACGAACATGTCATGGCCCTCACCCAACAGCGCCGCCGGGAAGGCGCCGAAGGCAACGGATTGCTCGACTACCTGATCCACGCCAATTACGACGGCCGGACACTGACCGACGACGAGATCAGTTCCTTCGTGCGCCAACTGCTCCCCGCCGCCTCGGAAACCACCACCCGCTCCTTCGGCAGCATGCTGGTGGCCCTGCTGCGGGACCCGGAACTCCTGGCCCGGGTGCGGGCCGATCGCAGTCTGGTGGCCAAAGTCATCGACGAGGGCATGCGCTGGGAAACGGCCTCCCAGTTCCTGGCGCGCCAGTGTGAAAGGGACGTGGAGATCCGGGGCGTGAAGATTCCCAGGGGCGCCGCCCTGTCCCTGGCCAGCGGCTCGGCGAACCGGGACGAGGACGTCTTCGAGAATCCCGATACCTTTGATATCGACCGCCCGAAAAAGCCCCACCTGGGTTTCGGCTTCGGCGCTCACCTGTGCCTGGGCATGGGTGTCGCCAGGATGGAAATGGAGATCATGCTCAACACCATGCTCGATGCCTGGCCCAACCTGCGCCTGGATCCGGCGGCGCCGGAACCGAAAATCGTCGGCGTCCAGTTGCGCGGCCCCAGGGAAATCCCCGTGGTCTGGGACTGATCCCGGCGGGCTTTCAGTAACCGGCGGATTCTCAGTAAAGGGAGCCGCTTTCGGGCATGGCCATGGGGTTGGTGTCCGCTTTCTCGCCGTTAATGGTCAACCCGTTGTTGCGGAAGGTCGGAGACCGCTCGATAAAATGATGGGGAAAGCCCAGCGCCGGCCTGCTGATTGCCGAGAGCCTTGCCAGATGTTCGTCCGTCAGGCAAACATCGAGACAGCCGAGATTGTCCTCCAACTGCTCCACCGTGCGGGCACCGATAATCGGCGAACTGATCCGGGGCTGGCGGCACACCCAGTTGAGTGCCACCCGCGCGGGCGTGGTTTCAAGTTCTCCGGCCACCGCTGCCACCGTCTCGATGATATCGAAACAGGAATCGTCCAGGTTTCTCATGCCCGCTGCCTGGCGGGCACTGGGCTCGCCGGCGTCTCCGCGCCGGTATTTGCCGGACAGCAGGCCGAAACGCAGGGGACTCCAGGGCGTGATGCCGAGGCCGAATTCTTCCGCCATGGGAAAGAACTCACCCTCGATGGTCCGCTCCAGCAATGAATACTCCAGTTGCAGCGCAATGGCCGGCTCCCAGTGGCGCATGGCGGCCAGCATCTGGGCCTGGGAAACTTTCCAGCCCGGCGTGTTTGAAAAACCGATATGGCGCACCTTGCCGGCACCGACCAGGTCGTCAAGGGCACGCATGGTCTCTTCGATGGGCGTGTGGTAATCCCAGCAGTGCATCCAGTACAGGTCGATATAGTCCGTGCGCAGGCGGCGCAGGGATTCCTCGCAGGACCAGACGATATTCTTGCGCCCACAGCCGCCGGCATTGGGATTGCCGCTTTGCATGTTGCCGAAAAACTTGGTGGCGATCACCATCTCCTGCCGGCGGGAAGGCTCCTCGCTTAAATAGTCGCCGATAATTTTCTCGGAGTGGCCATGGTTATAACTGTTTGCGGTATCGATAAAATTGCCGCCCAGTGCCCGATACCGGTCCAGGACCTGGCGGCTTTGCCGCTCACCGGCGCCAATGCCCCACTCCTCGCCGAAGGTCATGGTGCCAAGGCACAGCGGGCTTACTCTGAGGCCGGAACGGCCGAGCGTTAGGTAATGATCCAGTGCCATGTCAACTCCTCACTCTGGGATTCGAATCGATTTATTTTTTAACGCCGCGTCTTCCGACGGTTTACCCCGCCTTCGGAAAAGGATAACCGGCATCAGGCCGAACAGTCCGAGCATTGCCAGGTAGACAGTGCCGGACACCGGATCGCGGCTGGCGATATACCCGGCCGGGTCCAGGTTCCGCAACCCCGCTGCGAGCGAGAACTCGGCGATCAGGAGCATCGCCAAAGCGAGCAGGCCAGCGGCAAGGCGCGACATAACGGAATTCTCAAGCGCAAATCGGCGGACACTGTAGCGGGCAGCGAGAATGACCACCAGCAGCATTACCGGCATTTCCAGCAATTCAGCGTAACGCACTCCCACGCGCGGTTCCACAAATCCGACGCGGATAATGCCCATCAGAAAGCCGGCACCAAAAACAAGGATAAAATACAACAGGGCCGCCCCCGGAATCCGCACCCGACCCATCGTTTTCATAATAATACTCCCATCAACCGGATCATGGCGCGGCAGAAAGTCCTCCGCGGCCCGGCGCTGGTATCCCCTTTATTATGCCAATATAGTGCCTGTCAACAGGCAGCCGGTATCGATCAATCATAAACAGCCCGGAGACGCCATGCAGCCAACACTCCGCTATCGACGTTATGTCCTCGGCCTGTTGCTGACGGCCTATATCTTCAGCTGCCTGGATCGCCAGATACTCTACATTCTTATCGAGCCGATCAAGTCGGAGCTGGGCCTGTCCGATACCCAGATCGGCCTGCTGGGCGGATTTTCCTTCGCGCTTTTTTACGCCACCCTGGGCATGCCCATCGCCCTGCTCGCGGACCGCTATTCGCGAAAAACCATCATAACCCTGTCGCTTGTCGCCTGGAGCGGGATGACGGCCCTGTCCGGCGCCGTGGTCAACTTCTGGCAAATGCTGATAGCGCGCATGGGGGTCGCCGTCGGCGAGGCGGGCTGCAACCCCTGCGCCCATTCTCTGATTTCCGACTTTTATCCCACTGACAAAAGGGCCACCGCACTGGCGGTCTACCAGCTCGGCATTCCCATCGGTGTCATGCTGGGCCTGCTTATCGGCGGCTGGATAAGCCAGTACTTCGGTTGGCGGACTGCCTTCGTTCTGGTCGGCTCGGTGGGTGTGGCGTTCGCCATTCTTCTCTGGCTGACGCTCAAGGAACCGCTGCGCGGCCTGTCCGACCGGAAACGGCCCGCGGAACATTCCCAGGAACTGTCGGCACCGACGTTTTTAGAGACACTGCGCCATCTCTGGGCACTGAAATCCTTCTTCCATATCGTCATAGGCACTTCCCTGATCGGGGTGGGGATCTATACCTTTTTCATGTGGTCGCCGTCGTTCCTGATCCGCAGCTACGGCATGACCAGCGGCCAGGTGGGCACCGCCCTGGCCCTTTTCAACGGCCTGTTCGGCGGCGCCGGCATCTACCTGGGCGGCATGGTCGCCGACCGGCTGGCAGTCAGGAATCAGCGCTGGTATCTGCTTTTGCCCTGCCTGGGCGCCTTCCTGGCATTCCCGTTCGCGGTGGGCATCTATCTTTCCGGAACCGCCGTCGGGAGCATGGCCTTCATGGGCTTCCCGGTGATGCTGGCACTGGTCAATACCGGGCCCTGCTACAGCCTGGCACAACGTCTCTCCCTGCTGCGCATGCGGGCCCTGGCCGCCGCCATCCTGCTGTTCATGCAGAACATGATCGGCCTGGGGCTGGGCCCCCAGATCACCGGCTTTATCAGCGACCTGCTGGCCCCGCGCTTCGGTGACGAATCCCTCCGCTACGCGCTGCTGGCCAGTTCCCTTGCCTACCCCTGGGCCGCCCTCCACCTGTGGCTGGGCAGCAGGACGCTGACAGGGGACCTGGCAAGCGTGGAGGGCGGTGAATCGGCGCCCCACCGGCCGCTGCCCGGATTACAGGACGCCGGCAGCCGCGTATGATAATGGGGACCTGCCCGGCAGGGTTTTAACAGCGATGCAGTTCGCATTCTGACGTCGCCAACCGCAAGCGAGGAGAAACAAGCCAGCCATGAAGTTATCCATACTCGACCTTGCCTTTATTGCCCAGGGCGGGACAGCGGCGCAAGCACTGGCCAACAGCGTCGATCTGGCTCGTCACGCGGAGGACTGGGGCTACGAACGCTTCTGGTTGGCGGAACATCACAATATGCCCGGTATCGCCAGCGCCGCCACGGCCATAGCCATCGGTCACGTGGCCGGCGGCACCCGAAGGATCCGGGTCGGCGCCGGCGGTATCATGCTGCCCAATCATTCCCCCCTGGTGATCGCCGAGCAGTTCGGCACCCTGGAAACCCTCTATCCCGGCCGCATCGACCTGGGCCTCGGGCGCGCCCCGGGTACCGACGGCCGCACCCTCCAGGCCCTGCGCCGCTCGCCGGCGGCCGCCGAGAACTTCCCCCGGGATGTGGTCGAACTCCGGTCCCTGCTGGGACCTCTCCAGGTGGGCCAGAGGGTCCAGGCGGTGCCCGGCACCGGTCTCGAGGTACCCCTTTGGATACTGGGCTCCAGCCTGTTCGGGGCCCGGCTGGCCGCCCACCTGGGCCTGCCATACGCCTTTGCCTCCCATTTCGCGCCTCAGGCGCTGCGCGATGCGCTCGATCTCTATCGCGTGGAATTCCAGCCGTCCGGTCAACTCAAGGAACCCTATGCCATGGCCGGCGTGAACGTTTTCGCCGCCCCTTCGGACGCGGAGGCCAAAAGACTGTTCACCTCAGTTCAACAACAGTTCGCCGCCCTGGTAAGGGGAACACCCGGGCAACTGCCGCCCCCCATCGACGACATAGAAAGCTACTGGTCCCCGGCTGAAAAAGCCCATGCCTGTGCCATGCTGGAATATTCTTTCGTGGGTGATCCGGAAACCGTCGGCCAGGGCCTGCGCCGTTTTGTCGAGCAGACCGGTGTCGACGAAGTCATGGCGGTGTCGGCGATCCACGACCACGGCGCGCGCCTGGCTTCCTACCGCCTGCTGGCGGAAAGCATGATGTGATTGATCGACAACTCCCAAGAGCCTGAGGAACCATAATGACAAACTTAAGAGAAAAATACGGCAACACGGCCCTGATCACCGGGGCATCCTCCGGGATCGGCGCGGCTTTCGCCAGGGAGCTGGCCAGCCAGGGCCTTAACCTGGTTATCGTGGCACGCCGCAGGGAGCGCCTGGACAGTCTGGCCGCGGACCTGGAAAACCGGCACCCGGTCCAGGTACTGCCCCTGGTTGCCGACCTGGCCCGGCCCGGCGCGGGGCAGGAACTTTTCGCTGCCGTTGAACGGGAGGGGTGGCACGTGGATATTCTGATTAATAATGCCGGCCGGGGCTCGGCGGGTCTTTTTGCCGAGTCGGACCTTGAGGATCAATTGGCCATTATCGACCTCAACTGCCGCGGCCTGGTTGCCATGACGCGCCTGTTTCTTCCGCCCATGCTCGAGCGGGGCTGCGGCGCCATTATCAACGTCAGCAGCACCGTGGTGCATTTTTCCCCGCCGGGCATGGCCACCTACGTGGCAACCAAGGATTTCGACCTGAGTTTCACCCGGGTCCTGGCCGGCGAACTGCGGGGCACCAATGTGGACCTGCTCACCGTCGAGCCGGGGGTGACCCGAACCGAGTTCTTCCAGTCCGCAGGCGCCGGCGAAGTGCCGGAAAGCAAGTTCTCCCCGGCCAGGACGCCGGAGCAGGTGGTGGCGACGGCACTGGCCAACCTCGGCAGGAAAACCGTGGTTATCGACGGCCTGGCCAACACCCTTGTCGCCAGGATCATGGGGCTGTTGCCCACGGCCTGGATCCAGCGCCTTATCGCCAGTCAGCAGTAGGCGATATCGGTCGTCTGCCCGACAGACGTGGTTTCCGGTGCCGGCGAAGACTAATCGGCGTAGATCATCTGCCGGGTCATGCCTCCGTCGACGATATAATTCTGCCCCGTGATAAACGCGGCATCCGGGCCAAGCAGGAAAGCCGCCAGGGCGCCGATGTCCGCCGGCAGCCCGACGCGGCCAGCCGCATGTTGGCGGTGATCCCGGTCTCGCAGGGGCTTGTGCTCTCGCTGTTCACGATCGCGGCTGTCAATCCAGCCCGGACTGATGGCGTTGACACGAACGTCGGGCCCCCAGCTCACCGCCAGGGCATGGGTCAGGGCCACCAGGCCACCCTTACTGGCGGCATAGGCCTCGGTATGGGGTTCCGATTGCAGGGCACGGGTCGAGGCAATGTTGACGATGGCGCCCGAGGACCCGGCCAACAACCTATGGGCATGCTTGCAGACCAGGAAAGCACCGGTGAGGTTGGTGGCCAGCCAGCGGTTCCAGTCCGTCAGGTGCAGGTGCTGCGGCGGTCCACTGTGGGGATCGGCAATGCCGGCATTATTGACCAGCCCGTCCAGCCGACCGAACTCGGACTCCAGCCACGCCAGACAGCCAGCGACGCTGTCCTCGTCGGCCACATCCATGGCCCGGAACCGCGCCGGACCCAGTGACCCCAGTTCGGTACTGGCAGCCTGTCCGGCCTCCTCATCCAGGTCGCTCAGCACCACCGACCAGCCCGCCCGTAACAGGCTGGCGGCAATACCCCGGCCGATTCCCCGGGCGGCACCGGTCACCAGGGCTACAGAAGTTTCATTTGTCATTCAGCGTTTCCCGGTTTGTTCATGAATCCCGGCGCGCCTGTGCAGGCGCGCCTTAGGCAGGATCCGACAAAGGTGCGGATAAGCCTCAGTGTCCTTTCAGTATAATCCCCGTCAATCAACGGAAGATAAGTTGCCGGGAAACCATCGGCAAGTGGTCTGGCAGAGCGCCTAACCCCCCTGCCCCTTGAGCAACCGCAAGCATTCCTTCCCGAAAGCCCGCCGGTTTCTCGCCCGGCACCCAAGCAAAGCCCGCCGCCGCAAAGACAGGCCCTGGCCCAAGCGGGAAGGCTTACGCAAGTCGCCGATCCCGGAATTCCGATTGCCGCTTTCCGGCCGCGATTGGTAAACTCGCGGTGCTTTTTTCCGGGGCCGCCCCGATTCCCCTGCGCCATCGGCCCGCCCCGCCCCCTTCGACAGGAAACGACCATGCCGGATTCCCACACAGTGGACGCCCTGATGGGCCACGATGACTTTGTTCACCGCCATATCGGCCCCGATCCCCGCCAAATCGAGCAAATGCTGGGAGAGTGTGGCGCCCGCAGCCTCCAGGAACTGATGGAACAGGTGGTACCCGGCAATATTCTCAAATCCGGCCCCCTGGCGCTGGACGGCCCCATGGCCGAGCACGAGGCCCTGGGGGCGTTGAAAGAAATTGTCGACAAGAATCGGGTTTTCACCACCCTGATCGGCATGGGCTACCACGAGAGCATCACCCCCCCGGTGATTCTGCGCAATGTCATGGAAAATCCCGGCTGGTACACCGCCTATACGCCCTACCAGCCGGAAATCGCCCAGGGGCGGCTCGAAGGCCTGCTCAATTACCAGCAGATGGTGATGGACCTGACCGGCATGGAGCTCGCCAACGCCTCCATGCTCGACGAGGCCACCGCCGCCGCCGAGGCCATGGCCATGGCCAAGCGACAGCAGCGCAAGAACAAGAGCCGCATTTTTTTCGTGGATGAAAGCTGCCACCCCCAAACCATTGCCGTTGTCCGTACCCGGGCCGACTATTTCGACTTCGAGGTGGTGGTGGGCGACCCGGACGCCGACCTCGAGCACCTGGACCTGTTCGGTGCCCTCCTCCAGTTCCCGGGCACCACCGGCGCGGTGGCGGATATCCGTCCTGCCGTCGAGGCGGTGCACCGGCGGGACGGGCTTGCCATCGTCGCGGCGGACCTGATGAGTCTGGTGGTGCTGAAATCTCCCGGCTCACTGGGGGCCGACATCGTGGTGGGCAGCAACCAGCGCTTCGGTATACCCCTGGGTTTCGGCGGCCCCCACGCCGCTTTCTTCGCTTTCCGGGACGCCTACAAACGCTCGGCACCGGGACGCATCATCGGCGTGTCCGTGGACAGCCGGGGCAAGCCCGCGCTGCGCATGGCCATGCAGACCCGTGAGCAGCATATTCGCCGGGAAAAGGCCAACTCCAACATCTGCACCTCCCAGGTACTGCTGGCGGTGATGAGCGGTTTCTACGCCGTCTACCATGGCCCCGAGGGGCTGCGACGCATTGCCCGGCGCATCCACGCCCTCACCAACCACCTGGCGGCCGGCTTGCAGGAAGGCGGTTTTGACCTGCGTCACGACAGCTGGTTCGACACGCTCACCATCGAGGTGGGCAACCGACAGCGCGAACTTTATGAAAAAGCCCTGGCGGCGGAAATCAACCTGCGCCAGGTGGGCGATCACGCCCTGGGCGTCAGCCTCAACGAAGTCAGCACACCGGCGCTTGTGGACACCCTGCTGCAACTGTTCGGTTGCCAGCCGATGAACCCCGGGACCGTGGCAGCCTCCGGAATCCCGGCACAACTGTCGCGGGACGACGATTTCCTGACGCACCCCGTTTTCAACACCCATCACAGCGAAACCGCGATGCTGCGCTACCTGAAGCGCCTGGAATCCCGCGACATCGCCCTGAATCACAGCATGATCCCGCTGGGCTCGTGCACCATGAAACTGAACGCCACCGCCGAGATGATTCCGGTGACCTGGCCGGGTTTCGCCAATATCCATCCCTACGCGCCGGTCGAGCAGACCCGGGGCTACCGGCAGTTGTTCGAAGAACTGCAAAACATGCTCGCCGCCTGCACCGGTTACGACGCCATTTCCCTGCAGCCCAACGCCGGCTCCCAGGGAGAATACGCGGGCCTGGTCGCCATCAGGAAATACCACGAGAGCCGGGGCCAGCCGCACCGGGATGTCTGCCTGATCCCCGCCTCGGCCCACGGCACGAACCCGGCCAGCGCCCAGATGGCGGGCATGAAAGTGGTGGTGGTCAAGTGCGACGACCACGGCAATGTCGACGCCGGCGACCTGGAAGCCAAGGTGAAGGAGCACAGCGAGCGGCTGGGGGCCCTGATGGTTACCTACCCCTCCACCCACGGGGTTTTCGAGGAGGGCATTACCGGTATCTGCCGGCTGGTCCACGAGCATGGGGGTCAGGTCTATATCGACGGCGCCAATCTCAATGCCCTGGTGGGTATCGCCGACCCGGGCAAGTTCGGCGGCGACGTCTCCCATCTCAACCTGCACAAGACATTCTGTATTCCCCACGGCGGCGGCGGCCCCGGCATGGGCCCCATCGGCGTGGGCAAGCACCTGGCCCCGTTCCTGCCCGGCCACCCGGTGACGCCGGTACCGGACACCGGCACCGACAACGGCGTCATCTCGGCGGCGGCCTGGGGTTCCGCCTCGATCCTCCCCATCTCCTGGATGTATCTCAAGATGATGGGGGCCGAGGGGCTGCGCAAGGCCACCCAGGTGGCCATTCTCAATGCCAACTACCTGGCGAAAAAACTGGCGCCGTACTTCCCGGTTCTCTACACCGGCCGCAACGGTTTTGTCGCCCACGAGTGCATCATCGACATACGCAGGCTCAAGGACGAAACCGGTATCACCGAGGAGGATATCGCCAAGCGCCTGATGGATTTCGGGTTCCACGCGCCCACCATGTCGTTCCCGGTGCCCGGCACCCTGATGATCGAGCCCACCGAAAGCGAATCCCTCGAGGAACTGGACCGGTTCCTGGCCGCCATGACCACCATCCGCGCCGAGATCGACGCTATCGCCAGCGGCAAATGGCCCGACGACGACAATCCTCTCAAGGGCGCGCCCCACACCCAGGACGATGTCCTGGCCGAGGAATGGCAACGGCCCTACTCCCGGGAAGTGGCGACGCGCCCGGCGCCCTGGCTCCGGGATCACAAGGTCTGGCCGGCGGTCAATCGCATCGACAACGTCTACGGCGATCGCAACCTCGTATGTTCCTGTCCGCCTCTTTCGGCCTACGCCGGGGAATAGGCGGGCATTACCGGCAATGGACGATCTTCAGCGGATTCTCTGGCGGGACATGGCGCTCTATCGGGCCCTGCCCGTGGACATCCGCGGGGAGATCGACAAATTCGTGCCCCTGTTCCTCAAGGGCAAGCAGTTCGAGGGCAAGAACGGGCTGACGGTGACGGATCGCCACCGCTTTCTGATCGCGGCCAACGCGGCGCTGGTGGGGGCCGCCCAGCGGGTTTCCTGTTTTGCCAGCGTCAAATGGGTACTGGTCTACCCCAATATTGTTCATATTGACGGCGAGGCGTTCCACGTATCCAAGGTGGTCCTTTCCTGGGAGTGCGTGGAGGCGGAGTCCGGCCAGCCGGAGGACGCGGGCAGCAACCTGGTGGTGCACGAATTCGCCCATGTGCTCGACCACCTGCTCGGGGTCAGCCACGGCACAGCAGCCATGCGCCAGGCCTTTGAGGACGTGGAGCGACGCTTGCTGGGCGACGGCGAATCCCTGTTCCGGGAAGAGGATATCGAAAACCCCCAGGAGTTTTTTGCCAGCGCCTCGGAGGTATTCTTCACCCGGCCCGGCTGGCTCGCTGGGCATTATCCGGCCCTGTACGAGGATCTGCACAGCATTTACGGGCTGGATATGGCGCTATACCTGCAATAGCGGCGGCACGGGCAGGAGCGGCGGCGGACTGGTTACCATTCCAGGAAGTCCTTTAGCCCGCCTGCTATTACCGGTTAAAGCCCTCGCGGCGGAGCCTGCCGGCCCGGGACAGCCGCCTGACCACCACAAAGAAGACCGGCACCAGGAAGATGGCCAGCAGGGTCGCGGAGATCATGCCGCCCAGTACGCCGGTGCCCACGGCGCGCTGGCTGGCCGAGCCGGCTCCCGTGGAAAACGCCAGGGGCATGACCCCGAAAATGAACGCCATGGACGTCATGATAATGGGCCTGAAGCGCAGCCGGCAGGCGGTGACCGTGGCGTCCAGCAGCCCGCGGCCCTGCTCCTGGAGGCTGCGGGCAAACTCAATGATAAGAATGGCGTTTTTCGCGGACAGGCCGATAATGGTTATCAGCCCCACCTTGAAATAGACATCGTTGGCCATCCCCAGCAGGTTGGCTCCCACGAGGGAACCGAGAATGCCCAGCGGCACCACCAGCATCACCGCGAAGGGGATCGACCAGCTCTCGTACAGGGCCGCGAGACTGAGAAAAACGGCGAGCAGGGACAGCGCCATGAGCAGGGGCATCTGGGCACCGGAAATTTTTTCCTCGCGGCTGACCCCGGTCCACTCGTAGCCGATCTGGGCCGGCAACTGGTCGATCAGCTTTTCCACCTCGGCCATGGCTTCGCCGGTACTTCGACCCGGGGCGGCGTTACCGGCGATTCGCAGGGCCGGATAGGCGTTGTAGCGCACCAGTTGGACGGGACCATTACGCCAGCTGACCTCGGCAAAAGAGGAAAGGGAAACCATCTCGCCCCGGTCGTTGCGAACCTGGAATTCCAGAATATCCTCGGGCTGCATCCGCTGTGTCGCGCGGGCCTGGATAATCACCCGCTGCATCCTGCCACGGTTGGGGAAGTCATTGACATAGCGGGAGCCCAGCGCCATCGATAAAACGGCATTGATATCGGCAAAATCCACCCCGTGGGCATAGGCCTTGTCCCGGTCGATCTCGACTTCCAGTTGAGGGGCATCGCTGAGACTTTCCCGGCGCAATCCGGCGATCACCGGATTGTCGGCGGCCAGTTCGAGAAGCCTGTCGCCGGCCCGGGTCAGCGCCTCGTGGCCCAAGGCTCCCCTGTCCTGCAAACGCAGGCTGAAACCGGAGCCCGTGCCCAGGGAGGGAATGGCCGGCGGATTGATGGTGAAAATCACGGCCTGGCGAATGTCGGCGAGGTCCCTCGAGGCCCTGGCCGCCAGCGCCTGGGCGCTGTGGGCCTCACCCTCGCGCTCACTCCAGGGTTTGAGGTTGGTAAATATATTGACCAGGTTCTGGCCGGAGCCGAAAAAATTGACGCCGACAATGGCAAAGGTCTTTTCCACTTCCGGCTGCTTCTGGTAGTAAGCCTGGACCCGGCGGGCCACTTCACTGGAACGCGCGGCGGTCGCCCCGGGTGCCAACTGGATGACGGTAAAAATACGTCCCTGGTCCTCCTCCGGCAGGAACGCGGTGGGCAAACGTATCATCAGGATGCCCACGGCGGCGGCGATGACCAGGTACACCACCATAAAACGACCGGTACGCTTGAGGATGCCGTCCACCGCATTCTGGTAGCTTCGGGCACTGCGATTGAACCACCGGTTGAACCACCGGAAAAATCGAGCCTGGTTGTCCTCCCCCTCGTTATCCACGGGCTTGAGAAGGGTGGCGCAAAGCGCCGGCGTCAGGGTCAGGGCGAGGAAGGCCGAGAACAGGATCGACACGGACATGGTGGCGGAGAACTGCCGATAGATATTGCCCACGGAGCCGGGAAAAAACGCCATGGGCACGAAAACCGACACCAATACCACCGTAATGCCCAGGATCGCGCCGGTGATCTGGCGCATGGCCTTGAGGGTGGCCTGGCGCGGCGACAGGTTCTCCTGGGCCATCAGGCGCTCGACGTTTTCGACCACCACGATGGCATCGTCCACGAGAATACCGATCACCAGCACCATGGCGAACAGGGTCAGCACATTGATGGAAAAGCCCATGGCAAAAAGCACCGCAAAGGTGCCCAGCAGGGCCACCGGGACAACGATGGTGGGAATCAGGGTGTAGCGCAGGTTCTGCAGGAACAGGAACATCACGGCGAAGACCAGAAGCACCGCCTCGAACAGGGTCTGCACTACTTTCTCGATGGAAATGGAGATAAACACCGAGGAATCCACGGGAATGTCGTAGCCGACACCTTCGGGAAAATAACGCGACAGTTCCTCGATCTTGTCACGGACCAGCCCCGCGGTTTCCACCGCGTTGCTGTCGGGAGCCGGCTGGATAGCGATCCCGACAATGGGGTCGTCGCCCAGGCGGGCCGAGACCGCGTAACTCTGGGCACCGAGTTCAACCCGGGCCACATCCTCGAGCCGGACCACGGAGCCATCGGCGTTCGAGCGCAGAATAATATTCCGGAAGGCCTCGGGATCGGAAAGCTGGCCCTTGACCACCACCGTGGCGGTGATTGTCTGGCCTTTCTCGTTGGGTAAATCGCCGATGCCGCCCGAGGAAACCTGGCTGTTCTGGGCGGCAATGGCTTCGCTCACATCCGCCGGCGTCAGGTCGTAGCCCAGGAGTTTTTCCATGTCGAGCCAGACCCGCATGGCCCGCTCACTGCCATAGAGGTTGATCAGGCCCACGCCCTCGACCCGCAGCAGCTCGGGGATGACATTGCGGGACGCGTAATCGCCCAGTTCGAAGCGGTCGTAGGAATTATCCAAGGATTTGAGGGCAACGACGATGAGAATATTTTCGTTGGTCTTTTCCACCGCAATGCCCTGCTGGGTAACAGGCTGGGGCAGGCGCGGTTCGGCGCGCGCCAGGCGGTTCTGGGCATCCACCTGGGCCAGGGAGGGATCGGTGCCCGGCTCGAAGGTCAACTTGATCTGCGCGGTGCCATTGGACTGGCTCATGGATTCCATGTAGATCAGGTTGTCGATGCCGTTCATCTCGTCCTCGACAATACTCACCACCGTTTCCTCCACCAGCGCGGCGGAGGCGCCGGGGTAGTTGGCGGAAATAGTGATCGAGGGCGGTGCCACCGATGGGTACTGCGCCACCGGCAACTGGGTGATGGCGATAACGCCGGCCACCGAAATAAACAGGGCGATTACCCAGGCAAAAATGGGGCGGTCGACAAAAAATCGCGACATTATCCCGCCCCGTTACCGCTGTCCGCCGTATCTTCGGCTTGTTCCCAGAGTACCGGTTCCACCGGGGCTCCCGGTCCCGCTTTCTGGAAACCATCCACCATCACGCGCTCGCCATCCTCCAGTCCTTCGGTGACCACCCACTGATGATCGCGGGAACCGACGATGGTGATCTCGCGGCTTTGCAGACGATTGTCCGGGCCGATCACCAGCAGGGTATCGCCCTGCTCATTGCGGGTCACGGCCTGCTGAGGAACAAGAAACGCATGCGGATAACGGGCCTGCCGGAGGCCTACACGCACGTACATGCCGGGTAGCAGAAAGCCTTCCGGGTTGGGGATTTCCGCGCGGAAATTGATCTTGCCGGTAGTCGGGTCAACGCTCGCCTCGCCGAACAGCAGCCTGCCCCGGTGCGGGTAGTCGCTGCCGTCCTCAAAGCGCAGCGTCACCTCCATCGGTTCACTATCCGGGTCGAGCGGCTTACCGGTCTGCCGGTCCCGGCGTAACCGGAGGACCTCTTCGGCACTCCGGGTCAGGCTGACATAGATGGGGTCGATTTGCTGGATGGTGGCCAGATGGGTCGGTTCCCCCTCTCCCACCAGAGCACCTTCCGTGACCAGGGAGCGGCCGATCCTGCCGCTGATGGGGGCCTCGACGGCAGTGTAATCCAGGTTGATCTCCGCGGTTTCCAGCGCGGCCTCGGCAGCCGCCACGGCGGCCTTCGCCGCTTCGTAGTCGGCTCTCGCCTCGATCCGTTCCTGCTTGCTGACCGCTGTTTCTGCCGGCAGCTTCCGGTAGCGCTCATGACGGGATTCCGCCTTGAGCAGGCGGCCCCGCGCCTGGGCCAGGGACGCGCTGGCCTGTTTATAGGCAGCCCGGTACGGGGCCGGATCGATGCGATAGAGCAGTTCGCCGGCCTCTACATCGCTGCCCTGCCTGAACTCCCTGGACTGGATGATGCCGGGAACCCGGGCCCGGATCTGCGCCACCCGCCAGGCCTCCAGGCGCCCCGGCGCCTCCGTGGAGAGGATCACTTCCCGCTCTTCCACTACCGTGTAACCGACTTCCTGGGCCGTTTGCGCAGGTTGTCCACTGCCCTGGTCACCGCCACAGGCAACAAGCGCCAGCACCGACCAGACAATAACAACGGCTGGAATCGCGCGATTCAGTTTCATAAAAAGCATCCTGGCTGAACCCGGTGGCATCCTGGATCAGTGAGGGAATGAATAGTGGGAACGACTGACGTTGACATTGTCGTCAAAAATGACGATATTGTCAATAAAGCGGATTTGTACAACAATAACCGCCATTCGAACTGAGCCGGGGGGCAATCAGCCATGGGGGCAGAAACAGGGCCGGTGCCCAGCAAGCGGGAGCGCACCCGGTGCGCGATTCTCGACGCGGCCATCACCGTCATTGCCGAAAAGGGGCTCGAATCCAGCAGCATCGACGACCTCATGGCCACCGCGGGCATGGCCAGGGGTACGTTCTACAACTATTTCCATTGCCGGGAAGAAGTCCTGCACGCCGTTGTCGGCATGCTACGGGAGATAATCACCCGTGAAGTCATATCGCGGCTTCCCCGGGGCCTGGCACCGGAAGAGATTATTGCCTGCACGACCTACGGCTACCTGCGCTTTTGCCTGGACCATCCCCGCATCGGCACCGTGCTCGCCAAAATCGGCGGTTTCAGTCTGTGGGAGCAAAACGAGGACGACACACATCCCGGAGCCGAGTGCATCCGCACGGCTATCGTTAAGTTGAGCGAAGAACCAACGTCGCCGACCAGCGTAAGGATCTATCTCGAAGGCCTTGCCAACACCCTTCTTTGGCGAACGCTGGCCGGCCGACTGGATTTAAACCGCGCCGAGGAGATCATCGCCCTGGAGCTGCGCGGCCTGGGAGTGGGAAATTCGCGGATAAGCGCCGCCCTGGATACCGCACGCCGTTTTGCCGCAACGATCCGGACCGACACTGCCGGAAACACCTGATCCGATCTTATTTTCGGATTCTCCCTGCCGCCCATTACAGACAGGTTTCGACAATGCATTCCGACAAGCTCGACCAATGGCGACACAGCCACGATTTCACCGCCGTCCACGAGAGCGGCGAACGCCGCACCAGCCTGGTGCTGGCGCTCACCGCCATTACCATGGTCGTCGAAATCATGGCCGGACAGCTATGGGGTTCCATGGCGTTGCTCGCGGATGGCTGGCACATGGGCACCCATGTCGCCGCCTTTGCCATTTCCCTGTTCGCCTATCGCTACGCGCGCCGCCACGCGGGCAGTCACCGGTTCAGCTTCGGCACCGGCAAGGTCAGCGTCCTCGGCGGCTTCGCCAGTGCCGTGGCACTGGCGGTGGTGGCCTTGATCATGGCGCTGGAATCCGTCAGCCGCCTCGTCAAACCCCACGCCATCCAGTTTGACGGGGCCATCCTGGTAGCGGTGGCAGGCCTGGTGGTCAACCTGGTCTGCGCCCTGTTGCTGGGTGGCCATCACCATCATGAAGATGGTCACCATCACCACGATCACAACCTGCGCGCAGCCTACCTGCATGTGCTGGCGGACGCCTTCACCTCCGTGCTGGCCATCGTCGCCCTGCTCGCCGGCAAGTACGCGGGCCTGACCTGGCTCGACCCGGTAATGGGTATCGTCGGGGCCCTGGTAATCAGCCACTGGTCCCTGGGGTTGCTGCGCCAGACCAGCACCATCCTGCTGGATGCCGAAATCGACAATCGGCGGGAAAAGCGCATCCGGTCGGCCCTGGAGGCAGACAGCGGCGATCGTGTCAGCGATCTCCACATCTGGAAAGTGGGACCGGTGGATTACGCGGTCATCGCCGCCCTGGTGACCCACGAGCCCGGAGCGCCGGACGACTACAAGGCCCGGCTGGAAGGTTTCACCGAATTGTCCCATATCACCGTCGAGGTCAATCGGTGCCCTGGAACGGGATAGGACTGATTCGCCGACTCAGGCGTCGAACAGTGCCAACTGCCGCCCGCCGCTGCCGGGCGCCATGTCCGCCAGGCGCACCCCCACACCCAGCAGGCGCACGGGCCGGGTGCCACGCCGCCAGCCCTCGTCGCAAAGGCGCTGGTAACTTTCCAGGGCCACGCCCCCGGGACAATGGCGCTCCACGGTGGTGATGGTGAAATCGTCGAAACGGATTTTCAAAAACTGCCTGGTCACCTGGTAGCGATCATCCAGGCGGCGCAGGCGCTGCCGGAACTGCATAAAGAGCTCCGGCAGTTTGGCCAGGCAGCTGTCCAGGTCCGGCAGGTCGGCGGCGTAGGTCTGCTCCACGCTCAGGGATTTGCGGATACGCTCCACCATCACCGGCCGGTTATCGATGCCCCGGCTCAGTTCGTACAGGCGGTGTCCAAAGGCGCCGAACGCATCCACCAGTTCGGCCAATCCGATGCGCCGCAAATCGCCGCAGGTAACGACACCGAACCGGTCCAGCTTGCGCTCGGTGGCCTTACCCACCCCGGAGAGCTTGCGCACCGGGAGACCACTGACAAAGGTGTCCACGTCATCCGGACACACTACGAAAAGCCCATCGGGCTTGCGCCAGTCGCTGGCAATTTTCGCCAGGAATTTGTTGGGGGCCACGCCGGCGGATGCGGTGATGCCCACCTCCCTGCGGATGGCGGACCGCACTTCCCGGGCGATAAGGGTCGCACTGCCACGGCAGTGCTCGCTATCGGAGACATCGAGGTAGGCCTCGTCCAGGGACAGAGGCTCCACGCGATCGGTGAAACGATGAAAGATCCGTCGCACCGCCATGGCGGCCTCCCGGTATTTCTCGAAATCGGGGGGAATCAACACCAGGCCCGGACAGAGGCGCAACGCCCGGGCGGTGGGCATGGCCGAATGGATACCGTACTCCCGCGCCCGATAGTTGCAGGTGGCGATCACGCCCCGCCGGCGATGTGAACCGCCCACGGCAATGGGCAGTTCGGCCAGCGAGGGGTCGTCGCGAATCTCCACCGCAGCGAAGAAACAATCGCAATCGCAGTGAATAATTTTTCGACCATCCGCCCCTGCGTCCATCCGGGAATTATACCGCTTTCCCGGCGCCTTATACGCTTCCAGGCCCGGTCAGTTCCGCTTCGGCCCAGTAGGTATTGAGCAGGAACCCGCCCAGGCAGGAAAGAGTGAACCACAGGGCAGAGCCGCGCTCCGGCACCACCAGCAGGACCCAGCCGGCGCCGACCATGACCAAAAGGGACACCAGTGGCAGGCGCACCTTGTGGTGGATGGGCGGGGTCCGGTCGTAGGGCCGTATGCGCTGCAACAGGGGAGGCAGGGAAGTGAGCAGGACACCGAACCACACCGGGTGCCCGTCCCGGCCCAGGTGCCAGAGGGCGAGAGCGGAGGCGATGACCGTGAGCAGATAGTAAAGGGCGGTGAACAACGGTCTCATATATAAGGAGGTCTCTGTTAGGAGGGGGAAGATCCGGTCAGGAGGACCTGGTCAGGACGACCCGGCCACGGGCTCGCGGCCGCCGAATTTCAGGCGGATAAATCCGGCAACAATCTCCGGCAACAACAGCATGGCCGGCGTGACCACCAGGGTCAACAGGGTGGCGAGGGTCAGGCCATGGACGATGGCGCTGGACATGGCCGCCCACCAGGACGCGACCATGCCGCCCACCTCGATATTGCGCTGCACGAAGTCGATACTGACGCCATTGGCCAGGGGCAGCAGCCCGACAATGGTGGTAACGGTGGTGAGCAACACCGGTCGCAGCCGCAATACGGCGGACAGGTGCGCCGCATCCCGCCGGCTGAGTTCCGGCCGGTGCCCGCGCAGGAAATTGTAGGTATCGATGAGCACGATATTATTGTTGACCACGATGCCCGCCAGGGCAACGATACCGGTACCTGTCATTATCACGCTGAAGGGCTTGCCGGTGAGGAGGAGACCGAGCAGTACACCGGCCGTGGACATGATCACCGCCGAGAGGATCAGCGCCGCCTGATAAAAGCTGTTGAACTGCAACACCAGCAGCACCAGCATCAGGAACAGGGAGGCGGTGAAGGCCGTGCTGAGAAAGGCGGTGCCCTCGGCCTGTTCCTCGTTGGCGCCGCGGAATTGGACTGCCACCCCCGGCGGAATATCCACGGTATCCAGCCACTGGCGGATCTCCTTCACCTTGTTGTCGGCAAGTACGCCTTCGGCGGCATTGGCCTTGATCAGGATTACCCGGGTCTGGTCGATGCGGGTAATGCTATCCACCCGCTGTTGTGGCACTTTGTCGACAAAGGCGGCCGGTGACACCGGCCCCCGGGGCGATGTCACCTTGAGCCAGTCCAGGGCCTCCAGGGTACGGTCCCCGGCCGGAAAGCGGACCCGGATCTCCACTTCCTCCTCCGCGTCATCGGGCCGGTACTCGCCCACGCGGATGCCCTGGGTCACCAGCTGGAGCATCTGCCCCACCTGGGATACGTCTATTCCCGCCATGGCGGCCCGGGGGCGGTCCACCACCATCCGCCACTCGATACCCGGCAAAGGCAGGGTGTCTTCCACGTCCCGCAACCCGGCCATGCCATCCAGGTGGGAGCGCACCAGCCGGGCGATCTCGTAGAGCCGTTGCTCGTCCTCCGACCCCACCTGGATCTGGATATCCTTGCCCACCGGCGGACCGCCCTCGACCATCTCGACCGAGGTGATGATACCGGGAAAGCCCTGAATCGCCTCGCGTATACGGGCAAAAATGGCCCGGCTGGAAATGTTCCGGCGATCGGCGTCCTCCAGTTCGATGAGGATGCTGGCGATTTCGTCCTTGGCCTTGTCCCGGTTCGCCTGCAGGGAGATGCCGCCCCTGCCGGCGACGGCAAACACGGCCTTGACCCCCGGGATCTGCTCGATGCGTTCGGCCACGGGCCGCGCCAGGACATCCATGTCCTCGACCCGGAGGTTGCCCCTCGCCCGCACATAGGCGTACCCGTACTGGTTCTCGGTTTCCGTAAAAAAGATCAGGCCCTTGCCGAAAGTCCCGTAGCCGGCATAGATAGCCACCAGGGCAGCGAGACTCAACACCAGGGTGCGCAGGGGATGATCGAGCACCCGCTCCATGAATCCGGCATACCAGCGCCCGGGCCGGGACAGGTCGTCACTGTCCAGGACTATCTGCTCCTGTGCTTCGTCATCCGGCGGCGTCGCTGGCGTGCGATTGTGCAGACGTCCCAGCGCCACCCCCAGCACCGGGGCAAACAACAGCGCATAAAGCAGTGACCAGAGCAGAACGATGCTGACGGTGACCGGTAGGTAGCTCATGAAGTCCCCGGCTATGCCCGGCCAGAACAACAGGGGAATAAAGACAGCCAGGGTGGTGGCGGTGGAGGCGATCACCGGCGGCGCCATGCGCCTGACGGCGAGCAGGTAGGAATTCACCAGCGTCATGCCCCGGCGAAACTGCCTTTCCGCGAACTCGACAATCACCACGGCCCCGTCGATAAGCATCCCCAGAGCCAACAGCAAGCCGAACATCACCATAAAATTGAAGGTATATCCCAGCAGGTAAATAACGGCAATGGTGCCCAGCAGGGAGAAGGGAATACCGAAACTCACCAGCAGCCCGTATTTGACCCCCATGGCCGCCACCACCACGATCAGCACCAGAACGACGGCAGTGATGATATTGCCCTGCAATTCGTTGACCATGGTCCGGGAGTGCGCGGAGGAATCGAAGAAGTAGTCGAGACGCACGGCCCCGAGTTTGTCGCGGTTGGCATCGATCACCGCCTTGACGTTGTCCACCGCCTCAACCGTGCTCTCGCCGGTGCGCTTGTAGATCTCAATGGCGATATTGCGGCGACCGTTCATGCGCGTGATCTGTTCCGGCTCCTTGAAGGTACGGCGGACCCTCGCCACTTCCCCGAGGGTCACCACGCCGGCGTCATTGGCGACAACGGGCAGGTTGACCACATCCTCCCGCGTCTCCAGCAGTCCCTGTATCTTGACGCCGAAACGACCACTGGCGGCGTCGTATTCACCGGCGGGAACCAGCAGGTTGTTGGCACGCACGGTGGCCAGCAATTGCGGTGCCGTCAGGTTGTAGTATTCGAGGCGCGCCGGGTCGATGATGACTTCCACCACCTCTTCCCGGTCGCCCACCATGGGCGCATCCATGACCAGGGGCGCGCTCTCGATCTTTTTCTGGAAATAGGTGGCTGTGCGGAACAGTTCCCGCTCGTCCAGGCCCTCCCCGGAAAAACTGACCACCAGGTCCGGATTGGGCATGGCCGCCACTTCGTCGATCACCGGCTCCTCGTAGCCATCGGGAAACTCGGCCTTGGCCCGGTCCACGGCTTCCCGGGTCCGGTCCAGGGCATCGTCCATGTCCATGCCCGTCTCGTACTCGGCCACCACCAGGACACTGCCCTCCCGGGCCGTGGCGGTGATTTCCTCAAGGCCGGCCAGCCCCTTCAACTCCTTCTCCATGGGGCGAACAAGCAGGCGCGCGCCGTCCTCCGGGGAAGCGCCCTCGTAGGCCACCATGATCAGCACGAACGGCGCATTGACCGGTGGGTTGATATCAATGGGGACAGCGCCGCGGCCCACAAGACCCGCCAGCACCACGAACGCCATGATCACCAGGGTGGCGCGTCTGCGCTCGATGGCCAGGCGCAGGAATTTCATCCCGCCTCTCCGCCGTCCTCGATGGCCACGGTCTGGCCGGCGCTGATATATTCCTGTCCCAGGGTGATAATGGTGGCGGTCTCGGGCAAGCCCGACACCCAGACGCCCCGGGCATCCTCGCCCACGATCATGACCTCGGCAAAACGGGCGGTATTATCGTCGTCCACCAGGTATACCCCCAGATCGCCGGCATCGTTCAGGGACAACACCGCCGACGGCACCCGGTGGGCCTCGATACTGTCCAGGGGAATACTGATATTGACGGCCGTGCCCGCCTTGAGGCGTCCCCCGGGATTATCAGTCTGCAATTCCACCCGGTAGGTCTTGGTATCGGGATCGGGCGTACGGGCAACATAAGTGACCCGGCCCCGGCGCTCGACACCCTGGCCAAAATCGATGCTGGCGGCCTGGCCTTCCCGGATCATGGCAATTCTATCCCCGGCAACATGCCCCAGTACTTTCAGGGGATCGATTTCCACAACCCGGGCACAGGGCTGGCCCGACGCCAGGTAGTCACCGACTTCCACGTAACGCTCTTCCAGATACCCCGAAAAAGGCGCCTCGATGTCCAGGTTGGCCACCGCCAGTTGCCGGCGTTTGAGTTGTGCCTCGGCCCGGTCCACGGCCTCCCGGGCCCGGGCAATCTCGATCTCGGATTGCAGGCCGCTTTTTTTCAGGCGTAACACACCCTGGTATTCCATCCTGGCCCGCTCCAGGGCGGAGCGCGCCTCCGTCAACTGTTGTTGCCGGTCTTCTTCCGCAAGTCGGCAGATCACCTCGCCCGCCGACACGGGCCGACCCTTGGCAGCGGGCACGGCGACGACCCGGCCGCTGATCTCAGCCTTGAGCCGGACCGAACGATTGGGCTCGCTGATCCCCCGGACCGACAGTCGACGGCGGTAATCGACGGCCCGCGCGTGTTCGACACGCACCAGAAAACGATCCTCCCCGGTTGCGGGCGAGTCGGCCGGAGTCCGCGTCAGCGGACCATTACCGAGCAGGCCGGTGGCAAACCAGATCACCAGGATCGCCGCAATGGCGAGGGCTATCTTGACGTTGCGATTCACTATCGAGGCAGGTCCATGTAGCTTTTTTGCTCCGGATCCATTCGCTTTTTATTCGATGCCGCTGGCGCCCGGGCCGAAAAATCAGGTGCCGGTGCGTAACTGACCCAGTTCCCTGTTCAGTGACACCAGGCGCTCCGATAAATACTCGGCCTGTGTGCGCAGGGCAAGCAGTTCCTCCCGTGTGCCCGGCGTGCCGCTGAACGGACGCAACAAATAGGGCTCCCTCGCCAGCGGGCTATCGGGAAACCGGATTTTGTAGGCATCGTTACGCCAGCGCAACATATGCACCATCTGGCGGTAAAAAATCAGCTGGGTTTTAAGACTGGCCCCGCCGTCATCCTCCAGGAGTACGCTGAAGTCCGTGGCGAAAACCGTGCTCGGCCGCCCCGACTCCGGTACCCGTATATGAGCCGTTCGCGCCGATTTTCGCAGCAGTGCCGTCTCCCCGAAAACCTCGCCGGGCCTCAAGGTACCCAGCACCGAATCCCGATTGTCGTCGGCACAGGCCTCCAGCTCGCCGCGAACCAGGCAGTACAGGGCCCGATCCTTGTCGCCCTTGCGAACCAGGTACTCGCCCGGTTCCAGTAAAAGCAGCCGGGAGTGCTCGATCAGCAGCCGGAACTGATCCTCGTCGTGGCGACGGACTTCCTTGAAATAGGGCAAGGTCGACAGTTTGCGCTCCAGTTCCTCACTGGTGAGAGAGGATGCATTGTCTGTTTTCATGATAAATGCGTCGATCCGGGGTGGCGATGGTAAAAGTCAGCCGCAGCCAGGGCCATGGCATCCGTCACCGCTCCCTGGTCATTTTCACGTCCCTGTATCTGCCACCAATGTTAACCGAGAATCGCCACCGTTGCAGTGCCGACAGGGACACGGCGAGTACTGGACCACATTCCCCAACGACACAATTATTTGACAAAAATGTGAAATCCGTCGCCTCCGGGCCCATTGCATTTTATCCTCGCACGCAGTAAAAAGCCGGATGCTGGGGAAATAACGAGCGCCACCGGGTACTATAAATAAAAGGAGGGATCTGACATTGCATACAGGGAAGCGCATTTTATACGGAATCCTGACGGTCCTGATCACTGCGGTCCTGGCCGCTGTGCCGGGTGTTACCGGCGCCGTGGATATCAACGGTGTCGCCGCCTACCGGGAATTCGGCAATGTTATTTACCTGGGCGGACTGTCACTGAACACCAGACGGGACGATCCCCGGGCTATCTTCGCCGACCAGAATGCCAAGACCATGGAAATCCGCTTTGTGGATTCCATGTCGGACCGCCGCTGGGTAAACGGATGGATGCAGGGCATCGCCATCAACAACAGCAAGGATACCGTCACCGGAGCGGCCGAAGAGCTGGCAGCGGTCCTCTCGACATTCCGGGGGGGGATGCATCCGGGCGACAGCGTGACCATTCACTATGAACCCGACCGGGGGACGTCGGTATCGGTCAACGGCACCGAACTGATTGCCAACCGCTCCAGGAGCCTTTTCAACCTGTTCCTGTCGGCCTGGATCGGGCCCGTACCCCCTTCCACCCAGTTCAAGCAGGCAATTCTCGGCGCGGAAGGGGAAAGCGGGCTGGCCGCAAGGTTTGCCGGCATTTCCCCCACTGTCGAGAGAGTAAACGCGGTCCAGGGCTGGGTGGAAACCGCCAGTGCCGAAACCGAACCGGCAAATGATGACAACAGCGCCGGAACATCCCGCCAACTGGCGGGAATTACCACCGAACCGGCCCCCTCGCCCCAATCCGCCAGTGCAGAACAGGCGGCACCGGCCGCCCCGGGCACCAGGGCACCGGCATCTTCCGTCGAAAATCGCCAACCGGCCCAGACTGCAGAGCCGGCGGCAACCACCGGCGGGATCCAGAGCATGGCCCAGGCACCGGACAGGAAGGCCGCGCAGGAGACCATGGCCGACCAACCGAAACTGGCCAGCCTCGGCAATAGCGGCATAGAGGCAGCCATGATCGACCGGGCGGACAGCCGCCGGGCCACCAGCCTCTCTGTCAGGTCCGTCATGGCCCAACAGGCCTACGTGGCGAAAGTGATCAAGCGGATCTATCAGTCGGTGCGCTACCCCGACAGCGCCATACGGCGGAATCAGCAGGGCAGCGTTCGGGTCAACCTGGAGCTGGAGCGCTCCGGCGATATTCGCCATCTGGCCATTGCCGAGAGCTCCTCCCATCGCGCGCTGGATTGGGAGGCAAAACGGGCCATCAAGACAGCCGCGCCCTACCCGGCATTCACCGAGGCAATGGCGGACGACATCCTGACGATTCCCATTCCCATCTCATTCCGGTTGGCCGAATAGCGCGGTACCCCGGCCGGAATCGCGGCGAACGCATGGCGACCCCGGCGGGATGACTTCCCACGCGTCCGTGCTATCCGGAGTTTCCCGCCTCTTCCCGGCGCCGGATATCTTCCAGCAACTCCCGGATCTCCTCGATTCCGGCTTCGGTGAAGAGGTAACCCCGGCCGCCCACATATTCTCTCTCGGCAATTTCCAGGCAGCGGCGCTGGATCGCCTCCAACTCCGGGTTGTGGCGGATGGGCACACCGGTGAAGACATGCCAGTCGGACTCACTGGCTTCCCCGGCCATCACCATATCCAGCAAGGCGATGACATTCCGGCGCTCCAGCCAGTAAACCGGCGGACCCAGCTTCCAGAAACCGTAGAGGGCCGCCAGCACCACCAAAAACGTCAATAACACTGTCGCGGCAAATGTCAGCATCGCACTTGGCTCCTCACCTCGCCCGCCGCCCAGTCTACAGCAGAAAAGTGAGAACGATTGGCAGGGTGACGAAGGAACAGAAAGTCGATATCACGACACCGCTGGCAACGGCGCCGGGCTGGCGATCGTATTTCAGCGCCAGCAGGTAATTGAAAACCGCCGACGGCATGGCCGACTGGAGCACCAGCACCTTGGCGGCCAGTCCGGAAACACCGAACAGCCAGACGACCCCGAGCCCCACCAGCAGTCCCCCGCCCAGGCGGGTCACGGCGATCAGGCCCCCGGCCGCCCAGTCACCCGCCTCCAGCCGCGCCAAGGATACCCCCAGGGTGAGCAGCATCAGGGGAATGGTCATGTCACCCAGCAGCCCGGTGGTCCTGGCCAGGGACGGGGGCAGTTTCCAGCCGGTGACAATAAGCAGGAAGGCCACCAGAGCCCCGTAGACCAGGGGTTGACGGGCAATCCTGGCAAAGCGGCGGGCCAGGGACCCCTCACGGCTGAGCACCAGATCGGCGCTGGTGTACTGGGTCAGCGACATGGTGACGAAGATTATCAATGCCAGGGCGAGCCCGTCCCTGCCGAAAGCGAACAGACTCAGGGAAAGCCCCATGTTGCCGGCATTGGAGAAAATCACCGCCACTGACAGGGAAGGGACGTCGAGGCCCGCCAGCCGGAATACCAGGATACCGACCACCGCCGAACCCGCCATCATGGCCAGCGTCAGTCCCGCCATGGTCAGAAAATCGTTTGTCGCCAGGCTGCTGCCATTGATGGAAGAGACGATAAGGCAGGGAGCGCCGATAAGGATAATCAGTCGGGTAACAAACTCATGGGCATACGCGACCCGGCTGCGCCCCCAGACAAAGCCGACCCCGAGACAAAGCACCACCGGGGCGATAACGTTGAACAGTGTTGTGAACATCCCGCGCCTTTTTTTGTCTATACTCTGTGCGTGTGGCAAAAGAACAATCAAGCATAACAACGAAGCCGGACATTAACAGTTTTTATAGGGCGGACAATGTCGACTCCCGATGGCGCAGTCTCATAAAAGCGGGACTGCATGATGTAACAGATTCAGTTTGATATTCGGTGTTTCGGACATGTCTATCAATAAACCCTTCCTCCCTGGAAAGAAAAACACGATCCCGGCGCTGGCCTGCGCCATCTTCGCTGTCTCTCCCGCACTGGGCTCATCGCCGGCTGGAGATGCCGGCGCTACCCAAACGGACGGACTCTCCCTGGCGGTCGCTCCGCGGGAAGTGGCATTCGGCGAACGGGAGTTCAACCGGCAGCGGGTCGACACCTACCTGGCGCAGGTGCGGGCCCAGGAAATCAGCGGCAGCACCTACAGCCCCCTCCTTGGGGAAAGTGTCCTGGGTATGGCCAGGTCTCTGCACAACGCCGGCGAGTATGTTCGGGCCCTGGAGGCCTATCAGCGGGCCATGCACATCAGCCGGGTCAATAACGGCATCTACAGCCTCAGCCAGGAACCCATGATCCGGGGCATGATAGAAACCTACCAGGCCGTCGGCGACCCCATCAGTGCTTCGCGCCAATATCAGGACCTGTACCGGATCTATGCCGGCACTTACGGCAATGACGACCCGCACCTGCTTCCCGTGCTCGAGGAAATCAGCGAGTGGCACATCCGGGCCTACGCCCGCCAACCCCAGCGCGAAGGGCTTTTTCATCTGGTGTCGTCACACAACTTTACCGAAAATGCCCTCAATCTCGCCGCCGTATCACCCTCGTCCAGCGAGGTGCGCGTACTGCCTTTACTGCACAACATGGTGACCATCAACTACCTGCTGGCCCTGCATCACCAGCAGTTTCCCGGGGGCAGCGGCGAAAGCTTCCGCTTCACGACCACCAGCGCCGACGGATTTCCCGAACCGCCCTCCCGGGAAGAAACCCTGATGATCAACAGCTACCGCAACGGACGCAGCGCGCACGAGCAGATCATCGATATCGTCTTCAATGACCCGGACTCCACCCCCAGGCAAAAAGCAGATGCCCTGGCTGAACTGGGTGACTGGTACCTGCTCTTCGGCCGCTACTCTTCCGCCCGCCAGGCCTACGAGGATGGCTGGAAAACGCTCGCCGAGGCCGGGGTGCCGGAACATAAACTCGACGAACTGTTCGGGCAACCCCGTATGCTCCAGCCCGTAGCGGGGATCGATGATCGGGGGGGAGTCTCTGCCCCGTCCGAATATGCCAGGGTCGTGATGACGATTACCGACCGGGGCAATGCCGATGAGATCCAGGTTCTGGAAACCCACCCGTCCGATGACAAAGGCCTGGCCCGCACCGCCGTGAGAACGCTCAAATACAGCAAGTTCCGCCCGCGCCTGGAACACGGGCAGGTGGTCGCCACCAAAGAAGTGCCCCTCAAACTCTACCTGACAGAGGCCCAATGATTTACCGACTCTTTTTCCTGGCGCTAGCGACTCTGCTGCTGAGCGCCTGCCAAAGCCAGCAACAACAGCAGAGCAGCTCGCAGCCACAGACGTCCAGCAGTTCGCCGTCGAGCCAGAGCCAGACTGCTTCCCGGAGCCAGCCATCATCGGCAAGCCGGTCGACCGCGGCCGGCCAGTCGGTCCCGGGGGCACCGCCGATGCCTTCCGGCGACAACAGCACCGAGGCCGGGCCACAGGCCGACACACAAAGTACCTCCCGAACCACCGGCACGGGCCAACAAAGCTCCTCCCGGCAACCCTCCCCGCCGGCAACCGGCGACAGCACCGGGACAGCCTCGCTGCCCGGACAAACTCCGGGTGATACCGGCAGCGAGAGCCCCGCAACCGGACAGGGCGGATTTGATGAAACCGCAGGCGGCCCGCGGGGTGAGGCTTCCGTCTCCGGCGAGGAAGTGGCAGAGGGCGCCGCCGGCGGTTCACCGGGCGACTCCCGGGCTTCCGGGCCGGCAACGGCCGGCGAGCGTATCGGTGTTCTGGACGAGCAACTTGACGAGTCCCTGGCCGTGTTCGACGGCATGATTCTCACCGAGCGCCGGGCCGTACAGGTCAGCGAAGACGCCAATATCGAGGATGAGCCTGCCGGTGGCAGCGGCGACGGCGCTGACGGTCCCCTGTTCGAGGAGGCCGACCTGTCCGAGCCCGGCAGCGGCGGGCAGGGGCCCGGTGGTGCCGGCGACCGGGATGCAGACAGCACCGTGCCGCCAATGCCCGGCGGAAGAGAGGCCAGTGGTCCGGCCGTGGCCTCCGCCACCAGCGACGGCGGCGTGCCCCCGGACCTGGTGGACGGCAGCGATGACGACATCGTCGCGCGACAGATTCGGGAAGCGGCGATGAACGAGGAAGATCCGGAACTGCGGGAAAAACTCTGGGAAGAGTATCGCAAATACAAAAACCAACAGCGGGGCAACTGATGGGCCGCTCACTGACGACAATCGCGACGCTTCTCTTCACGGCCTTACTGGTGACCGGTTGCGGTTCCACCACGGTCAAGTCCACCGCCTTCGAGCCCCTGGCCCAGGAGACCGCCCTGATCCCCGAAAGCCGGCTGCTGGACGTGGGAGTGCTCACCTTCGATCCGGGACTGGACGATGTCGAGGAGGGCCAGTCCCTGTTTCCCGAGGTGCGAAATGCCGAATCACGCTATTTCGCCGACCAGCTGGTGGAGACTCTGCAACGCAGCGGCGCCTGGGGGCCGGTGAGGGTCATTCCCAGCGGGGACACGGTGGTGGACCTCTACGTCCGGGGCAAGATCCTGCATTCCGACGGCGAGCGCCTGGCCCTGGCCATTGAAGCCCGGGATACCAGCGGCCGGCTCTGGCTCGACAAGGACTACGAGGAGGTGGTCAGCAGTTATGCCTACGACGGCCGCCGGAAAAGCGAGCGGGACCCCTTCCAGGGCCTTTTTAACCGCATCGCCAATGAACTGCTCAAGAAACAGCACAATCTGCCTCCGGAGCGGGCCGAGGAACTGCGCCTGATCTCGGAACTGCGCTTCGCCCGGCGCTTTGCACCGGACGCCTACAGCGGTTACCTCAGGGAAAACCGCAAGGGGGAACTGGAAATCCTTCGCCTGCCGGCCGAAAACGACCCCCTGCTGGCGCGCATCGAACGTATCCGTCGCCGGGACTACCTGTTTATCGACACGCTCCAGGAGCATTACAACGCTTTTTCAAGGCGCATGGACAAACCGTACCAGACCTGGCGCGCCTCCAGCTACGAGGACGTGATCGCCGCCCGGGAACTGCAGCGCCAGTCGAAGGCCCGGCTGATCGGTGGTATTGCCGCTGTGGCGGCGGGAATCGCCGCCGCTACCGGCGACGGCTCCAGCCAGGTGGGGGGCATGATGGCCGCCGGCGCCGGGGGTATGCTCATCAAGAGTGCCCTGGCCAAAAAGCAGGAAGCCCAGATGCATATTGAAGCCCTGGCGGAACTCGGGCAATCTCTGGAGGCGGAAATCGAGCCCCAGGTGATCGAGCTGGAGGATCGCACCATCACCCTGACCGGGAACGCCGAGGCCCAGTACGAACAATGGAAGGACATCCTGCAGCAAATGTACGAAACCGAGAGAGGCGATATCTGATCGGCGTGTCGACGAGCAACCCGAACGAGAAGTATGGTTGACGACAACGATTTCAAGAACATCGCGCCGGCGGATGTCGATCTCACCCGCCCCGCCAGCGGGGCTGCGGGAGACAAGCCCGACACAATCGGCAACGGCAACCGCTGGTTACTGCCGTCCCTGATCCTGGCGCTGCTGGCCGTGGCAGCGGTGATATTCATCCTGCCCCGCTATATCCAGCCCGATACCACCGGACCGAAAGCGGAGAGGACTGCCCCGGCACCGGTCAAGGAGTCGCCGTTCCGGGAAGCCCAGTTGGCCAAGGCCAGGCAAAATGCCCAGGAAGTGCTGGCGGGGGTCCTGGAAAAGCAGGGTTTCCTGGAGGGGAAAAATGTCAAAGAATGGGGCCGTGAAGACTATGAGCGCGCCCTGTCCCTGGCCGCCGAGGGGGACGCCCTCTATCGCAAGCGGGAATTCGGTCCGGCCCTGGACCGGTATCAGGCCGCCGATCAAGCCCTGGCCGAACTGGAAAACCGCATCGACCGGGAGGTGGCCACGGCGCTCGAGCGCGGACAGTCCGCGCTGGCGGCCGGCGACGCCGACAGGGCCACTGAGGCCTTCCAGCACGTACTCGCCATCGAACCCGACAAAGAGACGGCCCGCAAAGGCCTGGAGCGGGCGCGCGTATTGCCGGCGGTCCGCTCGTTGATTGCCGGTGCCGACAGCGCCCGGGAAGCCGGGGATTGGCAGCGCGCCCTGGAACTCTACCGGGAAGCCCGTCAGCGTGACCCGGCCAATACCGAGGCCGACGAAAAACTCGCGGATCTCGAACAGGCGATCCTCGACAGGGATTTTGCCGGGGCCATGAGCCGCGGGTTCTCCGCTCTCCAGGCCGGCCGACCGGAACAGGCGGCTGACGCCTTCCGTGCCGCCCTCAAGCTCAAGTCCGACAGCAGCGAGGCGCGGGACGGTCTCAACCAGGCCCGCAACCAGCTCGACCAGCGCTGGATCCGGGAGCGGCTGGCCCGGGCACGTGACCTGGAGTCCCGGGAACAGTGGTCCGGAGCACTGGACCTCTACCAGCAGATTCTCGACCGGGAAAGCGTGATGGATGCCCGCATCGGCCTGATCCGAAGTCGCGCCCGGGCGGAACTGGATGCGGGCCTGGAAAAAACCCTGGCCGATCCGTTGCGCCTGGGTGAGCCGGCGGTGGCCCGCCATGCCCGCCAATTGCTCGAGGATGCCCGCAGTATCGAAAACCCCGGGCCCCGGCTTGCCCGGCAGAAACAGGCGCTCGCGGATGCCCTTGAATCGTCTGCCGACCCGGTCCCCGTCACCCTGCACTCGGACAACAAGACCCGGGTCACGCTCTTGCGGGTAGGCAAACTGGGCACCTTCGACACCCGGCGGATTGCCCTCAAACCCGGTCGCTACGTAGCGGTGGGTACCCGAGAAGGCTACAGGGATGTGCGCGTTGAATTCGAAGTGCACAGCTCCGAGCAGACCGGGGTGACCATTGCCTGCCGGGAACCGGTTTGATGACGGAGCGGAAATCCGGACAGGATCGGGGCATCGAACCCACCGCTTTCGAGCCGCTGTCGGGCCCACCCACCCGCCGGCGCCGGCGGATCCGCGCGGCTGCGGTTGTCCTGGCTACCCTGGCCGTGCTCGGCATTGCGGTCCTCGCCTTCCTGTTCACAGCGCGCTCCCTGACCCTGGAAACCGAACCTCCCCAGGCATCGGTTTCCCTGTCCGGCGGTCTTGTCGTCAATCTTGGCGATCACTACCTGTTGCGCCCCGGCGAGTACCGGGCGTATGTCGATGCCGAGGGTTATCTCGGCCGGGAAGTAGCTTTTACGGTGACGGAGGCGGACAACCAGCGACTCCTTGTGACCCTGGAGAAAGAACCCGGCCACCTGGCCGTTACCAGCGAACCGGCGGGCAGCCTGGTATTGCTGGATGACACAAGCCGGGGGCGAACGCCCGTCACCCTCGACAGCGTTTCACCGGGCACCCATACCCTGACCCTTAAACATCCCCGCTACTTTTCCGAAACCCTGGAGATCGACGTGGCAGGCCGGGATATCACCCAGGAAGTGGCGGTCACCCTGAAGCCGGCCTGGGGCACGATCCGGTTGAGCAGCAACCCGGGCGGCGCCAGGGTTACCGTGGACGGAAAAACGCTGGGCACCACGCCCCTGGCAGCGCCGGTATTGTCGAGCGGGGAAACCGTCACCCTGACCCTGCCCGGGCACAAGACCTGGGAGCGCACCCTGGCCGTCGAGGCCGGGCAGACCCGGACCCTGGATACCGTCGAACTGGAGCCCGCCGACGCTATCGCCCACTTGAACAGCCAGCCCGGCGGCGCCTCGGTCACCGTCAACGGCGAATACCGGGGACGAACCCCCCTGGAACTGGCGCTGTCCCCCGGCCAGCCCCATACCCTGCGCCTCTTTCTCGATGGCTACCGCACCGCCGAAAAAACCCTGACCCTGGCCTCCGGGGAAGAGCAATCCGTGACTGTCGACCTCCAGGCGCGCACCGGTACGGTCCGCGTTGTCAGCGAGCCCGGCGGTGGCGATGTCTATGTCGACGGCAAGCGACAGGGTTCTTCCGGGGATGTCCTGGAACTGCCGGCCCGGGCCCACCGCATCGAGGTGCGCAAGGAGGGCTTTGCTCCCCAAGCCAAAACAGTCACTCCCCAGCCCGGGCTGGAGCAGGTGCTGCGCTTCTCGCTGCTCACCGAAGAGGAGGCCCGCTGGCGCAGCACCCCAAAACAGGTCCGCACCGGTGCCGGACAGACCCTGAAGCTATTCCGGCCCGAAACCACCTTTGACATGGGCTCCTCGCGCCGGGAACAGGGCCGGCGCGCCAATGAAGTGGTCCGCACCGTGCGCCTCGAGCAACCCTTCTATCTGGCGGTCGCCAAAGTCACCAACGCCCAGTACAAGCAGTTCCGGGCCACCCACAGTTCCAGCCACGCCGGCGGCAAAACACTGGATACGCCGCAGCGCCCGGCCGTGCGAGTGAGCTGGCTCGATGCGGTGCGCTACTGCAACTGGCTCAGCGAAAAGGACGGCCTGACCCCTTTCTACCAGATCAGCGACAACAAGGTGACCGGCATCCAGGCCGGCGCAAACGGTTACCGCCTGCCCACAGAAGCCGAATGGGCCTGGGCCGCCCGCATAACCGAAAACGGCTCCAAAAAATTCCCCTGGGGAGACGGTTTCCCGCCACCGCCCAAGGCCGGCAACTTCGCCGACCTCAGTGCCCGGGAAATCGTTGGCCGCATTATTTCCGGGTATCGGGATGGCTTTGCCGTCTCCGCACCCGTGGATGCCTTCCCCGCCAACGACAAGGGGCTCTTCGGGCTCGGCCACAATACCGCGGAATGGCTCCACGATTACTACGGCATCGAGGCCAGCCTGGGCAGCAAGGCGGAAGTCGATCCCCTGGGGCCGGACACCGGCGAATTGCGCGTGATTCGCGGCGCCAGCTGGCGCCACGGCTCCATTACCGAGTTGCGCCTGTCTTTCCGGGACTACGGCCTCGATGGCCGCGACGACCTGGGCTTTCGAATCGCCCGTTATGTGAAATAATGACGCCGACAGAGATCCAGCCATGAGCTCAGAACGCCTCGCAACCCTGCTCCTGATAGCCATCCTGCTGATCGTCCCGGGAATGGCTGTCCGGGCCCAGCAACCGTCCGACAGCACGCCGGGCGATAATTTGCCGGAATCCGGGCGAGAGGCGGCTGAAACGAGCCAGGCCGACAACCCGCCCGGCGAAAGCCGGGAAAATAACGTGTCCCCCGACCGGCCGGACGTGACCTTCAAGCCATCGGAAGAGATATCCGAAGACCTGTCGGTGCCGTTCCCGGTGGATATATAAAAAAGGAAATCGTCCCTATGACCGTCTACAGGAACCAGGAATTCATTTTTCAACTTTTCGCCCTGATCATCGCCCTGATTCTGGTGCACGGTCTCTATGTCACCCTTATCCGTCCCGCCGCCAGCGCCCAGCTGGAAGCGCAACTGGAACGGGAGGCCGCCGGCGAACCCTATGTGGCCGAGCGCTCCTTCTATATTGTCGTCAAGGATTACGAGCAGGAAGCCTGTTTCGTGCTGATGCTCTGGGCCATGGCGATCATGGGCTACAAGACACGGCTGACCCTGAAGGAACGCCGGCTGCTCGACACACCCATGATCAACGTCTCCGAGGGTACCCGCATCCTGCCCGAGGACGCCCGCCAGCTGGCCCGCCCCATCGAGGCCCTGCCCCGCCACCAGCAGAATTACCTGCTGCCCCGGGCCCTGAGCGCGGCGCTCCAGCGCTTCAGTGCCACCGGCAGCATCCAGGCGGTCTCCGGTGCCGTCAGCGAGGTGTGCGAAACGGAGAATGAACGGCTCGACTCGGAACTGGCCATGGTCCGCTACATTGCCTGGGCGATCCCCTCCATCGGCTTTATCGGTACGGTGCGCGGCATTGGCGAGGCCCTGGGCCAGGCCCACAAAGCCGTGCAGGGCGATATCGCCGGGGTCACCGCAAGCCTGGGCGTGGCCTTCAATTCCACCTTCATCGCCCTGGTGATCAGCATCGTGGTGATGTTCCTCATGTATCAACTGCAACTGATCCAGGAACGGCTGGTACTGGAGACACACAGCTACTGCGACCGCAACCTCATTCGCCACCTCAAACACGAGGGCCCGACGGCGTGAACGGAGCCGACACCAACACCCGCAGGCCCGCTATTATCGAGCTTGTGGACAGCGACATCCGCTGCCTGGCACCCGACGGTACCCTGATCGCCACCGCCGGTTACGCAGTTCTGGAAAAAGGCGGCATCGCCACCGGCGACGAGGCCCTGGCCCGGGCCTGGCTGCAACCCCAGCAGACGTTCAATCACTTCTGGCACCAGCTTAACCTGGCTCCCCTTCCCACTGACAGTCGGCACGCCCGGCACCATGCCGACCTGGCCTTTGCCCAGTTGAGCCGGTTGTTCGAGGCACTGGGACAGCCGGGCGAAATACTCTTTGCCGTACCCGGTAGCTTTTCCCGGGACCAGCTCTCGGTGCTGCTCGGCCTTACCGCCGCTCTGCCCGCCAGGGCGGCGGGCCTGGTGGACGCCGCCGTGGCCGCTGCCAGCCATGGGCCCTGGACCGGAGAAGTTCATCATCTGGACATCCAGCTGCACCAGGCGGTGATAACCCGCCTGGCGGTGGACACGACGGTTGAACGTCTGGCGCTGGAGGTGGTGCCCGAGGCCGGCCTCAGGGCCCTCTACAACGGCTGGGCACAGCACATTGCCGAACTCTTTATCCGCACCTATCGCTACGATCCGTTGCATGCCGCCGAGGGCGAGCAGCAACTGTTCGACCGGCTCCCGGTCTGGCTGGCCCGCCTGCGCGAAACCCCGGAGCTGGAAATCGAACTGGCCACCCCCAGGGGCGACTTCCGCCTGACACTGCACCGCAACAGCCTGCTGGAGAATGCCGAACATCGCTTTGGCAAACTGGCGACAACGCTCCAGCGGCTCGGCAAAGTGGACCACCTCCTGGCCAGCCACCGCGCCGCCGGCCTGCCCGGCCTGGCCGACTATCTGGGCGCCGCGCCCCTGGCTGCCGACAGCGCCATTAGCGGTTGTCTCTCCACCCTGGAAGCAATCTGCGGCGACGGCGAATCGGTGGACTTCGTCACACGCCTGCCGCACCGGCCGGGTCGGGCCGCCGGGTCCGCGCCGGCCAAAGCCCCTACGACAGGCGCCCGGGAACCGAGCCCCGAAATCCCCACCCACCTGCTTTGCGGGCATCAGGCCTACCCGCTGGCGCCGGCACTGGGTATCGACTGGCGCGACGGAGACGTTGTTTTCACCCGGTCTTCCGGAGCGCCCGTACTGGTGGAGCGCCGCGACGGTCGAATCCACATCAGCGACAACAGTAAAGATGGCCTGGCGCACGCGAGCAGCGCCGAGCCCCGCTGCGGCGACACCCTGACCGTCGGCGACCGCCGCCTGCTATTCATCGAGGTGGAACCGGGCACCTGATATGGCCAGGAAACGGCGGCGCATCAACCCCTTCAGCCTCTCTTTTCTGGATATCATGGCCTGCGGCTTCGGCGCCGTGACCCTGCTGTTCCTGATCCTCAAGCACGATGTGGGCAGCGCCACCGGCGAACCCGGTGTGCGGGCCGAGGCGGACCTGCTCCGGGAAGAGATCCGCACCGGCGAAAAGGACCTGGTGGCGTTGCGCAACAGTCTCGCCCGCATGGAGGAGCAGATCGTCGAAGCCAGGGGCCTGTCAAAGCGGATCGTGGGCCGTATCGAGGAAACCCGTCGGGAACTGAGCGTCCAGTCCGACCCGGAAGACGAGATCGCCCGCCTGCGCAAGCAGGTGGAGGAGATGGAGCGGGAAGTGGCGGAGCAACGGGAACAGGGCCGCGACCGCAATGTCCGGCGCTTTGTCGGCGAGGGCGACCGACAGTACCTAACCGGCCTCAAGCTGGGCGGCGAACGGGTACTGATCCTGCTGGACGCCTCGGCGAGCATGCTCGCCGAGGATATCGTCAATGTCCTGCGTCGGCGCAATATGGACGAGGACATCCGGCGCCGGGCGGACAAATGGCGCCGGGCCCTGCGCACCGTGGAATGGCTTTTGGCCCAGCTGCCACCCCGCAGCCGCTACCAGGTTTATACCTTCAATACCGCGGTCCGACCCGCCATCGAGGGTTCCGCGGGCACCTGGCAGGACGCCGCCGACCGGGCCGCCATGGACCGGGCCGTGGCGGCCCTGCGCGAGCGGGTACCGGGGGACGGCACCAGCCTGGTCAACGCCTTCTCCGCTGCCGGCGACTTCCGGCAGGGGCCCGACAATATTTTCCTGATCACGGACGGCCTGCCCACCCAGGGCAGAAAACCGCCCGCCGCCAATACGGTATCGGGACGCAAGCGGGTCGAACTCTTCGATGAGGCCACCCGGGCGCTGCCCGACGCGCCGGTGAATATCATCCTCTTTCCCATGGAGGGGGACCCGATGGCGGCGGCACTGTTCTGGCAACTGGCGGTGGCGAGCCGGGGTGCCTTTCTGAGCCCCGCCAGCGACTGGCCGTAAGGAGGGCGTAGACAAGATGCGCAAGCGACGTAGAGAACTGGTGCCGGAAATCAGCCTGTCCTTTCTCGATGTGATCAGCTGCGGTTTTGGTGCTATTGTTCTGTTATTACTGATCGCCAAGACCGTGGAATCCACGGCCCTGGAAAAGGCCCCGGATTTCGAGGGCAGTGTCCGAAAGCTCCAGGAACAGTTATTCGAGATTCGCGGGGAAACCACCCAGCTCAACCGCGAACTCCAGTCCCGGGAGGAACAGCTTTCGCAAATCCGGGAACGCGTGGCCAGGCTGCGGGAACAACTGGCAAGCCTGGAAAAACAGCGGGATGCGGTGGCGGAAGTGGATACCGAGAAGAAAGAAGAACTGACCCTGGCCCTGCAAGTGCTCAGCGAGGAAATGGAACGCCTCCTGGGGCGGGATTTTCGCAGCGAAAACAACCTTGTCGGCGGCATCCCGGTCGACAGTGAATACATCATATTTATTGTCGACACCTCAGGCAGCATGTTCAATTATGCCTGGCCGCGGCTGCGGCGGGAGATGGTCAATATTCTCGACATCTACCCCCGGGTGAAGGGAATCCAGATCATGAACGACATGGGGGATTACATGTTCCCCGGCTATCGCGGCAAGTGGATTCCCGACACTCCGGCCCGGCGACGGGTAATCCTCCAGCGCCTGGCGAACTGGACCCCGTTCAGCAACTCCAGTCCCGTGGAGGGTATCCAGCGGGCCATCAGCAGTTATTACGACCCCGACAAAAAGCTGAGCCTCTATGTCTTCGGCGACGACTTCACTGGCACGTCCATTCGCCAGGTGCTGGATACCGTCGACAAGATCAACCGCGATCGCCTGGAGGGTGACCGGCTGGTGCGCATCCACACGGTGGGCTTTCCGGTACACTTCCTGGTACCCGGAGGACGCCTTCAGACGGCGTCCCGCTTCGCCGCCCTGATGCGGGAGCTGAGTTACCGCAATCACGGCACGTTCATCGGCCTCAACAGCCTTGAAAACTGACATGCACAGATTCTTCGGCGCCGCCACCGCGATTGTCCTGCTGGCCCTGGCCGGTTGCAGCACCAGCGTCACGGTGGACAGCGATTTCCCCGAACCGGTCAATCACAGCCTGCCGGTCCGGGCCGGCCTGCTCCTCGAAGAGGACTTCCTTGCCTACACCTTCGAGCGCGACAAGGGTCGCGATATCACCCTGGCCCTGGGCAACGCCCAGGGCGAACTGTTCCGGAACGTGGCCAATCACCTGTTCGTCTCGGTCCGGGAACTGGAAGCGCTGCCCCAGGGCGACAGCGGCCTGGACCTGGTTCTCTCCCCCCGGGTGGAAGACATACAGCTTGCCACCCCCTTCGACACCAAGCTCGAGGTCTTCGAGGTCTGGATCAAGTACAACATCCGGGTCTACCGGGGCGACGGCGAACCCCTGGCGGACTGGATCATGACCGCCTACGGCAAAACGCCGACCCGGTTCCTGAAATCCCGGGGAGAGGCCCTTAACCGGGCAACGGTGGTGGCGCTGCGCGATGCCGGGGCGCGCCTGATTATCGAATTTCCGCGTGTTCCCGCTGTCTATAATTGGTTGAAGGACAATATTCGCGAGAAAGACGCATCCACGGGGGCCGGGCCATGAACTTTCGTCTGCTGATCCTCGCAAGCACCCTGGTACTGGGCGCCTGCACCACCACCACGGTCAACGAGCACCGGACAAACCCAGTCGGACTGACACTGGACGGTTCCGAGAAAGTCGTGGTCCTGGGCCGTCGCCACGCCGGTCAATACGAGACGGAACCGGATTTTATCGATTGCATTGGCGGCAAGCTCGACGACAACACCGCGGTCACCATTGTCGACGAGGGCGACTTCATCGACAGCCTCTATCCCTGGTTCGAACCGCGCACCGCCCCGCTGCGCCTGGGCCGCCTGGAACGGATGCTGGCAGACCCCCTTATTGCCCAGCAGGTCCAGGCACTGGGGATCCGCTACATGATCTGGGTGGATGGCAACACCGAAACCACCGAGTCCGACGGCAGCATCAGCTGTGCCGTAGGGCCCGGGGGCGGCGGCTGTTTTGGCTTTGCCACCTGGGAGAAAGCCTCCAATTACGAGGCGGTGATCTGGGACATAGAGCAGCTTGCCGACATGGGACGGGTGAAGGTCGACGCCAAGGGCTCTTCCTATCTGCTCGCCGTGGGGGCACCGATTCCCTTTATTGCCCGGGTCCAGGGCGAGGCCTGCGACGGCATCGGCACCCAGTTGCGCTCGTTTTTTAATCGCAAAGGTATCGCCAGCAACGAGGATTCATGACCTTTCTCGTTCGTCGACAACGCGTGTGGCTCGTTCTCTGCCTGCTGATCGCCCTGCCGGCGCGGGCGTTCTTCATGTCCGCCGACAAGGAGGCCGAGATCGGCCGGGAGCTTTACGAAAAGATCACCTCGCAGATGGCGGTGTACGAAGAGCCGGAGCTCAACGCCTACCTCGAGCGCGTCGGCGACAGGCTGGTGGCGCAAACCGAACGAGCCGACGAGGATTTCACGTTCACCATTATCGACAGTCCCGACATCAATGCCTTTGCCACCCCCGGCGGCTATGTCTACGTCAACCGGGGCCTGATCGGCTACCTTCAGTCCGAGGCCCAGTTGGCGGCGGTGGTGGCCCACGAGATAGCCCATGTCACCGCCCGCCACGCCGCCCGCCAGAAACGGGCAAGGACCACGTCCAACATCGCCGCCGGGCTGCTGGCCATCCTTTCCCGCAGCGGGGAGGTGGGCGAGGCCACGGCCCTGTGGGGGGAAGCCACTGTGCGCGGCTACGGCCGGGACATGGAGCTGGAGGCGGACGGCCTGGGCGCCAAATTCCTGGCCAGGGCGGGGTATCGCCCCCAGGCCATGATCGACGTCATCACCCTGCTCAAGGACAACGAACGCTTCGAGAAACGCCGGGCCAGTGAATCGGGGCGGGAAACCCAGACTTATCACGGCCTCTTTGCTACCCACCCGCGCAACGATCAGCGACTCCGGGAGGTGGTATCCAGTGCCGGCGACATCCTGGAAGCCGAGGGCGAAACCAATGCCACGGCCTTTCGCATCGCCACCGACGGCCTGGTCTGGGGCGAGAACTTCCAGGCCAAGCCCCGCAAAAAAAACCGCTATTATCATGAGGGGTTGCGCTTTCGCTTCGACTATCCCGAGAACTGGCAATTCACCGAAAGCGAAGGCACCATCGTCGGGCAGCGGGCAGACGGTAGCGGCGAACTGCACCTGGCCATCCACACGCGCACCCTCGCGCCGCCGGCGCAATTTATCAAGGACAGCCTGGGGATCCCCTTTATCCGCAAATCCCAGCCCTTTTCCCAGGGCCACCTGCAGGGCCACACGGGCCTGATTCCGGGAAAAGACGGCGCTCCCGACAAGCGACTGGCGGTGATCTACTACAACCGCCACGCCTATGTGTTTACCGGCGAAGTGCGCGATACCGGCAACCGCGAAGTACTGGACGACGAGTTCCTGCAGATCATCGGCAGCTTCGCGCCCCTGTCCCGGGCCCAGTTGAGTAACCGGGAGCCGGAACGCATTCATTACGTCAAGGCCACCGACAACACCACCTTCGCGCAACTGGCCCGCTACCTGAAGCTGGGTCGCTACGGGGAAGAGCAACTGCGTCTGATCAACGGCTATTATCCTGTCGGCGAACCCGAGGCCGGCGAATGGATCAAGATCATCCGCTGAGGGGGTTCCTTGTTAGGGTCGGGGCTATCCCCCATAATGGGCGGACATTCATGACTAAACCCAAGGTCTTCTATGTCTATCAAAGCCAACGCCGTCGTCGCCATTCACTACGCCGTGAAGGATGAAGAGGGCGCACAACTGGATTCCTCGGAAGGAAAAGAACCGCTTACCTACCTCCACGGGGCCAACAACATTATCCCCGGCCTGGAGAAGGCCCTGGAGGGCAAGGCCGAGGGCGATCAGGTGGAAGTCACGGTGGCACCCGAGGAAGGCTACGGCGAGCATCGGGAAGAGCTGGTCGAGGCGGTCCCGCGGGAAGCTTTCGGCGACGTGGATCAGCTTGAACCGGGCATGCGCTTCCAGGCCCAGACCGACAAGGGCCCGGTTTCCGTGGTTGTCACCGATGTCCAGGAAGACACCGTCACCGTCGACGGCAACCATCCACTGGCGGGCAAATCCCTGAACTTCAGCGTCAAGGTGGACAGCGTGCGCGACGCCACCGAGGAAGAGATTTCCCACGGCCACGTTCACGGCCCCGAAGGGCAGGAACACTGAGCGCGAGTCAGACACGGGTTCCAGCCGGCAAGCCGTGAACTACTGGCTGTTCAAGACCGAACCGGACGTTTACGGCATCGCCGACCTGGCGGCAGAACCGGGCAAGCCGGTGCGCTGGGACGGGATCCGCAATTATCAGGCTCGCAACTATCTCAGGGACAGGGTCGCCGCCGGCGACCCTGTTTTTATCTACCACGCCGGCTGTCGCATACCCGGTGTCGCCGGCATTGCCGAGGTAGCGCAGGCGGTCTATGCCGATCCGGGTCAGTTTGATAGCGAAAATTCCGGCTACGATGCCAGGAGCGACCCGAAAGCGCCACGCTGGTACTGTGTCGATGTGCTTCATCGCCGCACTTTCGCTCCCCTGATTCCCGCAGAGCGCCTGAAAACCCTGCCCGAGCTGGCGAATATGGTGCTCTTTCGCCAGGGCCGCCTGTCCGTGCAACCGGTGACGGAGGAGGAATGGCACACGATTGTCGACCTCGCCGACAATAGCTAGAACCCAAGCAAAACTTGCGCCTCTTCAAAGTCCGCCTGGGCTCTGGCGCACACCCCGAAGCACCAACCCCGGAGCCACCCGACAAGTGTGAACCCTGCCACTTCCGGGCGCCATTACCTGCTCTATAGTCGGGACTCAGTTTGGTACTGACGCAACGGAGACAGGCCATGAACAAGAATACCGACTCCTCACCCTATTTTATCGTTTCCCGACTGGTCGTCACTGCCGTTCTGGCGATTCTGTTCGCCTCGCCCGCCACCGGGGAAACGGGGCCGGACCGTCAACCAACCCGATTCTGGGGACAGCCCATGGATGCCAACCCGACAAGCGGTGACACCGAAGCAAATGGCGCCCAGGCCATTCGCCCCCTGCAATCACTGGCCGGCGGCCGGCCGGAACCCGCCCGCTGGTCGATCAGGCCCTATGCCAACCGCATCGAGATCGTCGACAACAGCGCCAACATCCTGGGCCTGCGCTGGGAGTTCAAAATGTAGACGGGTGCCCGCCCACTGATTGAATTGCCCCGTCCCCGTGCCATAATGGGCCCTTCAGGGACCAGCGAGCGGGGACAGCCTCGGGGTAAATGGACAGTATCGATTTCGATCCCGCCGACACGCCGGCCTGGAGCCGGCTGTCGGCTCTGGCGGCCAGCCACGGCAACGACAGCATCTCCGACTATTTCCGCGACGATCCCGAACGACCCGAGCGCTACTCCCTGCGCGTCGGTGAACTCTACCTGGACTATTCCAAAAACCGTGTCTCGGACGCGATTTTCAGTGCCCTGATGGACCTGGCGGAGCAGTCGCCCCTTTCCAGCCGCCGGGAGGCCCTGTTCGCCGGCGATATCGTCAACCCGTCGGAAAGCCGGCCGGCACTGCACACGGCGCTGCGCCACCCCCAGGGGGCGAAGCCGGAAATCCGCGACGCCATCCGCGCGGAACAGGAAAAGCTCCGTTTCTACAGCGAGGGGGTTCGGGACGGTTCCTGGCGCGGAGCGACCGGCAAGGCCTTCACCGACGTGGTCCATATCGGCATTGGCGGTTCCGAACTGGGGCCACGGCTGGCCTGCCAAGCCCTGCGGGAATTTCGCACGCCGGGTATCACCCTGCACTTCCTCGCCAATGTCGACGGCGCGGAGGTCAACACGCTGCTGGCAAGACTGAATCCGGAAACCAGCCTGGTCATCGTCGCCAGCAAGACGTTCACCACCCGGGAAACCCGGCTCAATACCGACACGGTCATGTCCTGGCTGGCCCGCGGCCTGGATCGCGACGATCCCCAGGCGACGTCCCACGTGCTGGGGGTAACCGCCGGCGCCCCGGAAGCGCTGGCGTTCGGTATACCGGAAAAACAAATCCTTGGTTTCTGGGACTGGGTTGGCGGGCGCTATTCCCTTTGGTCGGCGGTGGGCCTGCCCGTCGCCATCGCCATCGGCTACGAGCCGTTTTCACAGATGCTTTCCGGCGCCGCGCACATGGACGCGCATTTCCGCACCGCCCCCCATGAACACAACATGCCGGTGATTCTCGCCCTGCTGGGCCTGTGGTACAGCAACTTCCTGGGTGCCCCCAGCCACTGCGTGGTGCCCTACTGCGAGCGGCTGGGCCTGCTGCCCGCCTACCTGCAGCAACTGGATATGGAAAGCAACGGCAAAGCCGTTACCCTCGATGAGCACGTCACCGGCTACCGCACCGGCCCTATCGTCTGGGGCCAGACCGGCACCAGTGCCCAGCACGCTTTCTTCCAGTTGCTTCACCAGGGCACCCACCTGGTACCCGTGGACATGATTGCCGCGGTCCGTGACAACCTGAGTAGCCGCCGTCACCATCGGGTCCTGTTGGGCAATATGCTGGCCCAGGCGGCGGTACTGATGGCCGGCAACAACAGCGCCGAGTTGCCGGCCCACCGCCGTTACCCTGGCAATCGTCCCTCCAACACATTGTTGCTGGATACCCTGAGCCCCGCCAACCTGGGTGCACTGCTCGCCCTGTACGAGCACAAGGTTTTCACCCAGGCCAGTCTGTGGAATATCAATCCCTTCGACCAGTGGGGCGTGGAACTGGGCAAGAAGCTGGCCGCGCAACTGATGGACGACGGCGAACAGAGCCTGGCGGGCCTCGACCCCTCCACACGGGACCTGCTAGACCACCTGGAACTTTAGGCCCATCACTGGGGGATTCTGCCCTTGACCAGGACCGCGGTGCGCAACTGGCTGCGCCCGAACCGGGACATGGCGGTAAAATCCCGCCGGGCGATGGGCAGGTACTGGCTGTCGATACCGCTGGCGCTCTGTTCTTCCGGGTCCGGATCGGGGTCATGCACATACAGGCAATCCTCGTCGTATCCGCTCATGGTGACCCAGTGGGGCGCTTTCTTGCCGTCCAGGCGGTAGGTGCTGATCAGAATCACCGGGACCTGGCCGCGGTCGAAGGCCTCGGCCAGGTCCCGGTCGGAGAATTCCCGGTAGAGCAGGGGCAGATCCTGCTGGCGGGCCTGGTCGATGTAATCCATATGCACCAGTTCCACCACCCGTTTCTTGTTCTCGCTGCGCACACCGTCCAGAAAGAGTGTCCCCGGCTGATTGAGCCAGACTTCCACATCGTAGCCCCGCCGGCGGCCCGCAAGGGCCAGGCCCACCGGGTGGCAGCCGCCGTGACCGGAGGTCATGAAGATGGTCGTGGCCTCGCGCCAGATTTGCAGTTCCTCGTGGAGAGTGGGTATCCGCACCGGATCGACACCGCCCATGGCCATCATCAGGGCGGCGGGCCCGCAGGAGAAGGTCGTGGTTTGCCGGATCCAGGGAATGGAGCGGTTGGCCTCGGCGCCGGTATAGCGGCGCACACACTTCTGCATGCGCAGCGCGTCGTTGTCGTCTTCGTAGTACTGGTGATAGACGCCGAAGGGCTGGTAACCCAGGGAGCGATAGAGATTGATACCGGCCTCGTTGTCGACACCCACCTCCAGGCGCAGAAACAGGCGGCCATCGTCGACGGCGGCCCGCTCCCCTTCGTCAATGAGTTGCCGGGCGATGCCCAGACCCCGGAAGTCGGGATCAACGGCAATGGAGTAGAGCCGCGCCAGGGTGGTACCCCGCAGGAAAATAATCAGGCAGTAACCGGCCAGACGGGCATCGACACGGGCCACGAAAAATGCGCAGTGCCGGGCACCGAGCCAGCGCCGGAAGCTTCGACGACTCAGCCGGTCGGTCTCGAAACAGCGGTTCTCCAGGGCCACCAGGGCATCCAGGTCTTCCGGCACAGCCTTTTCAATGGTTGCAGTCCCGGCGCTCACCGGCGCAACTCCCGCCGCATCGGCAACGACCGGGCGGCCAGAGGCCTGTGAGGGCAGAAAAATCGTTCTGAACCGGTGATGGCACCCATGGCCAGACTCCGCGACAGGGGCTGCATCATAGCGATAATGGCCGTTTACGTGAATTCATTTCATGCCGTATTCCCCCTGCCCAGGAGCTTTTTTTATCCAGCCATTCGCGCCTATTGCTACCGGCTGGCGATTCGGCGCACAATTCCGCTACTCCCGGGCCCGGCTCCATTCCCGCCACGCCAGTATTGCAGCCACCATGACCCAAACCCTGATTATTGTAGACGACATGGCCGACTGGGCGCCCTTCTACCCCAGCGACAATGTCGTGCTGTTCGCCGATTACCTGGACAGTGTCCGCATCGCCCCGCAGGAACGGACCCGCGTCATCAACCTGTGCCGCAGTTTCCGCTACCTTTCCGACGGCTATTACTGCTCCCTGCTCGCCGAGGCCCGGGGCCATCACGTGATCCCCTCCGTGAGGGTGCTCAACGACCTGGGCAAGCGCTCGCTGTACCGCATCCAGCTGGAAGAGGTGGCCGCCGAGCTGGACCGGAGCCTGGGCAGCCAGGGCCCGGCCGGCGAACGGGTGTTGCGCAGCTATTTCGGCACCACCGCCGACCCGGCGTTCCGGGACCTGGCCCGCCGCCTGTTCGACCTGTTTCCCTGCCCGATCCTGGAAATCACCCTGCGCTTTCGCAAGCAGTGGCAGATCGCCTCCCTGCGGGCACAATCGCACCGGGAACTCTCGGATGCGGAGGAAACCGAGTTCGCCGAGGCCCTCAACGGTTACAGCCGCAAGGTCTGGCGCCAGAGCCGGGCACGCCGGGTCTATCAGTACGACCTGGCAATGCTGGTCAACCCCGAGGAGTCCATGCCCCCCAGCGACACCAAGGCCCTGAAGAAATTCGTCAAGGCCGGCGCCGAGCTGGGTATCGACGTTGAAATCATCGGGCCCCGGGAATATCCCCGGCTGCCGGAGTTCGACGGGCTCTTTATCCGGGAGACCACCGCCATCGACCATCACACCTACCGGTTCGCCAAGAAGGCGGAAGCCGAGGGGCTGGTGGTGGTTGACGACCCGAACTCCATCCTGCGCTGTACCAACAAGATCTACCTGGCCGACCTCTTCCACAAATTCAGGGTGCCGGCGCCGAGAACACAGATCCTGCGGCGCGACAACAGCCGCCAGCTCGACGAACTGGAGGCGGCCTTCGGCTACCCCATCGTCATCAAGATCCCCGACGGAGCCTTTTCCCGGGGCGTGGTCAAAGTCTCCGATCGGTCGGAACTGGAGGATAAAACCCGCGAGCTGTTCCAGAAAACCTCGCTGCTGCTGGCCCAGGAATTCCTGTACACGGATTTTGACTGGCGCATCGGCATCTTCAACAACAAGGCCCTGTATGCCTGCCGCTATTACATGGTGAAAAACCACTGGCAGATTTACCGCCACGGCGCCAAGCGGGTGGACAGCGGCGGCTTCGATACCCTGCCCACCTTCGAGGTGCCCCGGGGGGTGCTGGACGCGGCCCTCGCCGCCACCCGCCCCATTGGCAACAGTCTTTACGGCGTCGACGTCAAGGAACGGGCGGGCAAGGGCTACGTGATCGAGGTGAACGACAACCCCAATATCGACCGGGGCATCGAAGACCGCTATCTGGGCAACGAACTCTACGCCCAGGTCATGGCCGAATTCCTGCGCCGGATGCAGGCCCGCCGCAGCGCTGCCGGCTGACAGGGGCCGCTCAGGACTGCCGGGCCTCCCGGGCCTGCTCCTGACTCTTCCCGACAATATAGGGCCATAGAGCATCCACAAGCAGCGGCTGTGCCTCTGCCGTGGGATGGATACCGTCGGACTGGACCAGCGAGGGATCGTCGAGCAACCCGTAACCGAGGCTGGCCAGGGGCAGGTCGTTGCGGCGAGCCAGGCGTTCAAAAACGTCGTTGTACCTTTCCAGGAAAAACTTGCCGTAGCTGACCGGCAACTGCACACTAATCAGCACCACACGGGCGCCGGCCCCCCGGCTCAGGTCAATCATGCGCTGGAGATTGGCCTCCATGCGCTTCAGCGACAACCCCCGCAGACCATCGTTGCCGCCCAGTTCAAGCACCACCTTATCCGGGTTATGCTTGGCGAGAAGGCCGGGAAGGCGGTCGGCACCGCCGGCGGTGGTATCGCCGCTGATGCTGGCATTGATTACCTGGTACTGCCCCGGGCGCCGCTCTTCCAGGCGCTCCCGCAGCAGGCTGACCCAGCCGGCATCCAGGGGAATATTGTAGGCGGCGCTGATGCTGTCGCCGACCACCAGGATGGTATCGCCGACGGCGGGAACCGCGGCCACCGACAACAACAGCACCAACAGGAATCGTTTCATGGAATTCAATCGGAGAGAGGTGATACTTACCGCCAGCGGCCTGGGCAAGACAGTGACCACCGCCAGCGGCCCTCTGACAATTCTCGCGGATATCGGGTTCGCGATCAACCGCGGCGAAAGCGTTGCCGTGGTGGGGGTCTCCGGCTCCGGCAAATCCACCCTGCTGAGCCTGCTCGCGGGTCTCGACCAACCCTCCACCGGCCGCGTCCAACTGTGCGGCCAGGCCCTGGAGACGCTCGACGAGGACCGCCGGGCCCGCCTGCGCGGCGATCACGTGGGCTTCGTTTTCCAGTCGTTCCAGTTACTGCCCGGCCTCACCGCCCTGGAAAACGCCATGCTGCCGCTGGAGGTCCTGGGCGGTGAAGACCCCGAAGGCCGTGCCCGGGAGCTGCTGACCCGGGTCGGTCTGGCGGACCGGCTCGACCATTACCCGCGCCAGCTTTCCGGCGGTGAACAGCAGCGCGTGGCCATCGCCAGGGCCTTCGCCACGGAACCGGACATCCTCTTCGCCGACGAACCCACCGGCAACCTGGACGCGGCCACCGGCCAGCAGATTATCGACCTGCTCTTCGAGATGAACCGTGAAAAAGGCACCACCCTGGTGCTGGTGACCCACGACGAAAACCTGGCCTCCCGCTGCGTGCGGCACCTGCGCCTGCACGGCGGCCGACTGACGGAAGCAGCCTGATGCGCCTTTTCCGTCTATCCCAACGGCTGCTGCGCCGGGACTGGCGGGCCGGTGAGCTGCGCACCCTGATCTTCGCGCTGGTTGTGGCGGTGGCCGCGGTGGCCTGTATCGGCCTGGTTACCGACCGCCTCACCAAGGCCATGGCCCGGGAATCGGCCGAGTTGATCGGCGGCGACCTGGTGATCCGCAGCACCCGGGAACCGGACCCCAGCTGGCTGGCAATGGGCCGGGCACTGGGTATGGCCACGGCCCGGATCTATACCCTGGATTCGGTCCTTTTCCACGGCGACGACATGCTGCTGGCGGGTATCAAGGCAGTCACCGACAACTACCCCCTGCGCGGCCGCTTGCGGGTGGCCGAAAGCCGGGGCGGCCCGTCGCGCCCGGCCGCCGGTATTCCGCCCGCCGGCAGCGCCTGGGTGGATCCCCGGGTTCTGGACCGGCTCAACGCCGAGCTGGGCGACGAGGTTCAGTTCGGCGCCATGACCCTGCGTCTCGAAAAGCTGCTTACCTACGAGCCCGACCAGGGCAACAATCTTTTCCAGCTGGCACCGCGGGTATTGATCAACGCCGCCGACCTGGACCGTGCCCAGGTACTGGGGCCGGGCAGCCGGGTGCGCTATCGGACGCTGTTTGCCGGGGACAATGCGCCGGCCCTCAGGGCGCAACTGGAACCCCTGATGACCACCGGCCACCGGATCATGGCTCCCCTCGCCGGGGAGGGGGGTGCCACCGAGGCCCTGGTGGACGCGCTCCAGTTCGTCAAGCTCGCCGCCCTGCTGGCCATTGTCCTGGCCGCCATTGCCATCGCCCTGGCCGCCCGGCGCTACAGCGAGCGCCACTACGATTTGAGCGCCATGCTCCGCTGCCTGGGCGCCCGCCAGGGAGAGGTCACCCGCCTCTACCTTTACCAGCTGGCCCTGTTCACCGCCAGCGCCGTGGTCGCGGGCTGCCTGGCCGGCTGGGCTTTGCACTGGCTGCTGGCCAAGGGCCTGGAACCCCTGCTGGCGACACCCCTGCCGGCGCCGGGACTCCTTCCCCTGGTGGCGGCCGGCGGCACGGCCCTGCTGCTTACCGCCGGCTTCGCCCTGCCGCCGGTACTGCGCCTGGCGAAGGTGCCCCCCCTGCGGGTCTTTCGCCGGGACCTGGAGCCCATGCCCCTGACGGGGCGACTGGTCTACGGCACCGCCGGCCTGGCGGTGATGGCGGTTGTCTGGCTGCTGTTCGACGATGTTCAGGATATCCTGCTGATTCTGGCCATGGCCGTCCTGGCCCTGATGGCTGCCGGCTGGCTTATCTTCGGACTCCTCCAGCGCCTGCGTCGCAGCCCCCTGGCCAGGCACCGACTGGCGGGGCGCAGCCTGCGCAACCTGGCCAGTCACGCCGGTACCAGTACCAGCCAGATCCTCGCCTTTGGCCTGGCCCTGATGGTCATTCTCCTGGTGGGCCAGTTGCGCACTGACCTGCTGCGGGACTGGCGACTGCAATTGCCGGAAAAGGTGCCCAACTATTTTGCCTTCAATATCCTGCCCGGGGATCTGCCGGCATTCCGGGAGGTGCTCGACGAGGCCAGCCTGCGCAAGCCCTTCTACCCCATCGTCAGGGGCCGGCTCACCGCCATCAAGGGGCAACCGGTCAGACCCGGCGAACGAACCGACAGCAACCGTGAACTCAACCTGACCTGGGCCGCCAGCCTGCCCGCCGACAACGAAATCATCGCCGGAGCCTGGCCACCCACCGGCGACGGCGTCTCCATCGAAGCGGATTATGCCGAGCGCCTGGGTGTAACGCTGGGGGACACACTCACCTTCAACAGCGGCGGCCGGGTTTTCGAGGCCGAAGTGTCCAGCCTGCGTACCGTGGTCTGGGAATCCTTTTCCCCCAACTTCTTCCTGATATTCTCCGAAGAGAAACTTAAGGACCTGCCCGCCACCTACCTGACCAGCTTCCGCCTGGAGGACGACCAGCGGGAACTGGTGCGGCGCCTGCTGTCGACGTTTCCCTCGGTGACCCTGATCGAGGTGGACGCGCTGATCGGTCGTCTCCAGGAGATCCTGGCTCAGGTAACCCTGGCGGTGGAAATGATGATGGGGTTCGTCCTGCTGGGCGGCCTGGCGGTGCTGTTCGCGGCCATACTCACCACCGCGGACGAGCGGCTCCGGGAGGGCGCCCTGATGCGCGCGGTGGGGGCCAGCCGACGCTACCTGCGCCGGGCCTTTGTCGCGGAGTTCGGCCTGATTGGCGCCCTGGCCGGGCTGCTGGCGGTAGTCGGCGCGGAACTGGCCGGCTACATCCTGTACCGCCAGGTTTTCTCCATGGCTTACCCCTTCGGGCTGCTGCCCTGGCTGACTGTGCCGGTGGCGGCCCTAGCCATCGGCCTGGCCGGTTATGCCGGGACCCGCCGGGTGGTCCGGGTTTCGCCCACGACGCTACTGGAGTAAAACGCGACGGGCCCTACTCGCAACTGTGACCGTGCAGTTCAAGCCCCTCGCGCCAGAAATCCGCCAGCAGGGGATGGGCGATCAGGTAGTCACCGGTTTCCGGGGTCCACTCGTCCCGGGCCAGGGCCACGGCTTCGTCCCACTCCTCCAGGGTATAGTCTTCACGGCCGAGCCAGAGCAGCGCCACCAGTTCCCACTGCTGGTCCGGCTCCAGATCGGCGACCTTGGTCCGGAATTGCTGCAGGGTGGTGTCGTCGATGTGATGGGCGAGCAGTTGCGCGGCCCAGTCCTCGCTGGGGTTGCCGGGGGTCTCCGGGATAACCACCTGCTCCTGGGCGTGGAATTCGCGGGCCAGATCGATCAGTTCGCAGACGATATCGGCATTGATACTGAGCATGCTGCCTCCCTGTTGTCACTTTACCGAAAAGTGTAGCCGGCAAATCCGCAAGACGCTCAATCTCGCACAATAATCGCCATCCCAGGGTTTGCCGCAACCGGACCGGTCGGTCGGGGAGCGGGCCGGCAACACCCGATCCCGGTGTCAGGATTTTGCCGGCGGCTGGGTCTCGTAGGTTTTCACACCGGCGGGGATCTGATACCAGGCCTGCTTGCTGCGGGTCCAGATATGGACTTGCGGGTTGATCACCCGGGTATCGTCCAGGGTACCAAGCTTCAGGCGAACCGAATCAGCCCCTTCGGGGCTGTCGTGATAGATGCGATTGCCGCAGACGGGACAAAAATAGCAATCCACCGGATTGCCGGAATCGCCGGTCTTGCGCCAGCTGGCGAGATCGCCCGAAAGCAGCCGGAATCCCGACCGGGGCAGGATGCCCACCAGGGAAAAAGCGCTTTGGGTATGTTTCTGGCAGTCCGTGCAGTGACAGGCCACCTGCCTGATGAAGGGCTCGGAAACCTGGTAGGTCACCCGGCCGCAGTTGCAGGAGCCGTGCAGGGGGTATTGGATATCGTCGCTCATGGCCGCACCGTCTGTTCCCGTCAAACTCGACAACAGGTTAGCAGAACCGGCTGTTCGAAGGGGATCCGGCTTTATTCAGCGGCCGCCGGGTTCCATCAGGGCGTACGGCGTTTCGATATTGACCCGCCAGGGCTTGCCGGCGTCACCCCGATTTTCGTAGACCCAACCCTGCAACTCGATTTCCTTGCCGGCCAGGGCATCAAGCGCTGCGCGGGTAAAACGGTGCTGGTGACGGGGCCGGATCACGCCGGCGACATTGCCTTTCAGGTCCAGCCACCAGGAGCGACGGAAGTCGACCCGTTCCACGATGCCCCGGACCCGCTGGTAGCCGCCGCGGCGCACCCTTTGCGCGGGCACCGGGGCAATGCCGTTCGGGCCCCAGAGTCCCAGTTCGCGCCGCCGTGCCTGCGCTTCGGCAGCCGCCAGGCATTCGGCCTGAGACAGATTGGGCGGCACCGCAATATGCCAGGCAAGTCCCTGGCGCAGAAGGGCGGCCTCGACGCTGGACCCGTCGGCCTGGTAGACGTGGGCCAGCCAGCGGCCGTAGTCGTCCCTGCGCTCGGCGCCCAACACCAGACGCACGGGTGTCCTGTCCGGGAGCAATTCCCGCAATCGGTCCCGCGCGGCACGGGCAAAAGGCTGGGCAGGACTGCCATCGCGGCCCAGTTCCGGAGCGTTGATGCCGATCAGGCGAACCCGTCGATCATCGGCCAGCGTCAGGGTATCACCATCGTGGACGGAACGGACAATGGCCCACTGCCCCGATCCCGGTGCCCGACAGTCGGCACCGGCCTGGGCCCGGACATGGGCGCCCCCGGTACAGAGCCACAGGAGTATAAAAAAATGCGCGCCGAATAAAGCCCTCACGGAAAGAGCTGCTTCGGCGCGCATTTTTATGGCGGTAAAGCGCGTTTGGGAATTACTTCTTGCTGGTGCGCGTACCAAACCGGCGCTTGAAGCGATCGATACGACCGCCGGAGTCGACGATCTTCTGCTTGCCGGTATAGAAGGGGTGGCACTGGGAGCAAACGTCGATATGGATACTGTCGCTCAGGGTGGAGCCGACTTCGATCACATTGCCGCAACTGCAGGTCGCGGACAGCGTGCCGTAATTGGGATGCGTATCAGCCTTCATGGGTATTCCTCAATACTTGCATACCGCCACCCGGTCCTTTAACTTGCCTGCTTTGCCGGGCACCGTACGCTATGGTCAACGGATCGCGAATACTACCAGAATGCCTCCTCTTTTCAAGGCATTTGGCCCGCACCCGGCATCAACGAAAACCCCGTGCCATCGGTCGAGTCCATTGAAACCCATAACCACTGTCTTCGGGGAGCGGGCATGACAGCCGGCTTCCTCTACCGGGTCGCCGTTCCCTCGCCATTGCGGCGCCTGTTCGACTACCTGCCCCCGGAGGACGCGGGAGAGGAACCTCTGCAACCGGGCTGCCGGGTCCTGGTGCCATTCGGTCAACGCCGGCTCGTCGGGCTGGTGGTGGCCAGCGCGCCGGTGGAGGACAGGGCCGTTGCCCGATTGCGCCCCGTCGCGGCGGTGCTGGATGACCGGCCCCTGATGCCGGCGGCACTGTTCCAGGTTTGCCTTTGGGCTGCCGATTACTACCAGCACCCCCCGGGGGAGGCGTTGATGTCGGCCCTGCCGGTACTGTTGCGCAAGGGCGAGCCACCGGCGACACCGGCGGAATACTGGCAGCTCAGCGTTCACGGCCGGGGGCTTGCCGAAAACGCCCTGGCCCGCGCCCCGCGGCAGCAGGAATTGCTCGGGCTGTTGCGGCAAGGCCCCCTGGCGCGGGAAGCCATTCGGGCGGCCGGTATCGATTCGGCCATCCTGCGCGCCTTGCGCGACAAGAAGCTGATCGAGCCTCGCACGCAGGCGCAGGAGGGTAACGACAAACCCGTCGAGCCGCCGGCCGGGTCGTTGAAGGAGTCACCGTTGACCCTTTACCCGGGGCAACAGGACGTTCTCGATGCCATCGAACTGCACGGCTACGGCGCCTACCTGTTGCAGGGGGAAACCGGCAGCGGCAAGACGGAGGTCTATCTCCAGGTCATCGAGAAAATCCTGCGCTATGGCCGCCAGGCCCTGGTCCTGATTCCGGAAATCAGCCTCACACCCCAGACCCTGGGCCGTTTCCGGCGCCGCTTCCAGTGCCGTATCGCGGTCCTGCATTCGGGGCTCAGCCAGCGGCAGCGCCTGGAGGCCTGGCAGGCGGCCCGCACCGGCAAGGCGGGGATCGTCATCGGCACGCGGTCGGCGGTATTCACGCCCCTGAGCGCGCCCGGGGCGATTATCGTCGACGAGGAGCACGATGCCTCCTACAAACAACAGGAGGGATTTCGCTATTCGGCCCGGGACGTGGCGGTAATGCGCGCCCACCGGGAGCGGATACCCGTGATACTGGGCTCGGCGACTCCGGCCCTGGAAACACTCAACAACGCCGACCGGGGGCGCTACCGGCACCTGCGCCTGGATCGACGGCCCGACGGCACCGGGCAGCCCCGCTGGCAGCTGGTGGATATCCGTCATCTGCCGATGACCACCGGCCTGTCGGCACCATTAATCGAGTCGATCGGCGAAGAGCTTAAGGCGGGCAACCAGGTGCTGGTATTTCTCAACCGGCGGGGGTACGCACCGGTCCTTATGTGCCATGACTGTGGCTGGACCGCGCTCTGCCCCCGCTGCGACCGGCGCATGACCAGCCACCGGGCCGAAAACCGGCTTCGCTGCCACCACTGTGAGTATGCCGCCGCCATTCCCGTCAGGTGTCCCGAGTGCCGCAGCCCCTCGCTACAGTTTCTCGGACAGGGTACGGAGCGGGGCGAGGCGCTCCTGAGCTCCCTGTTTCCCGACACCCGCGTGCTGCGTATCGACCGGGACACAACGCGACGCAAGGACGCCATGACGGACATGGTGGCGGAAGTCGGCACCGGCGAGCCCTGTATCCTGGTGGGCACCCAGATACTCGCCAAGGGCCACCACTTTCCCGACGTCACCCTCGTGGCGATACTCGATATCGACGCCGGACTGTTCAGTTCCGATTTCCGCGCCACCGAGCGACTGGGGCAGACCATTATCCAGGTGGCCGGGCGTGCCGGCCGGGGCCATAAGGCCGGGCGCGTGCTGCTCCAGAGCCACCATTGCGACCACCCGCTTATCGACCGCCTCACCGCCGAGGGCTATGACAGCTTCGCCCGTTCACTGCTGGCCGAACGAGCGCTCAACGGCATGCCGCCATTCCGCAACCTGGCACTGCTGCGCGGCGAGCACGGCAACGCCGCCGATGCCGAAGGGCTGCTCGCCCGGGCCCGGGAACTGGCGGAGGCACAACACCCCCCTTCCACCGGCATCCAGTACCTGGGTCCCCTGCCCTCTCCCCTGGAGAAAAAGGCCGGACGCTACCGGTATCAGCTCAGCATCATCTGCGACAGCCGGCCGCTCCTGCAGCGCCTGTTGCGCGACCTGTGCACGACTCTCGAAGGTGACAAGCTGGCCCGGCAGGTTCGCTGGTCCGTGGACGTGGACCCCATCGATACGCTTTAAACCCGCAAATCCCGCCCTCGGCGGTAGCGGCAACCCGATCCAGGCCCTACAATTCGCCCTGCATTGACGACAACGCCGGAAACATGACCAGGGATTACGCCAAACCGAAACGCCGGGGCAAGCCCCGCAATACCCGCCGCAAACCCGCCGGCAACAGCGCGCCGGGCTGGCTCTGGCTGCTGGCCGGCATCCTGATCGGCGTCCTGGTCACCGGCCTGGTCCGCCTCAGCGACACCGGGGCGCCCGCCGATAACCAGGCCACGGCCGGGAACGGCGATGGCGACGCGACACCCTCGCAGGAAGGCCCGCGCTTCGACTTCTATACCCTGCTCAAGGAAACCGAGGTGATCGTTCCGGAGGAGTCGGAAGGCGATGCGAAAGCACCGGGGGACGAGACTCCCGGCCTGCCATCGCCGGCAAGTCCCGACAAAACCGGCAGCGGCGATGTCTTTATTCTCCAGGCCGGCTCCTTCAAAAACGCCGGCGATGCCGACAGCCTCCGGGCCAGGCTCCTGTTGCTCAACATGAATGCCTCCGTGCAAAAGGTATCCCTGCGCCCCGGGGAAACCTGGCATCGGGTCCTGGTGGGGCCCTTCACCTCCACCCGCAATCTCAGCGAGGCCCGCTCCACCCTCATGCAGAACGGCATCGACAGTATTCAGATCAAGCGTCGGTAGACAATCGTTTCCGGTCAACGCCCGAGGCCGGCTATACTTTTGTAAAGTATTCCCGGAGCCGGCCTGCCATGACCGATTTCCATCCTGTCTGGTATAACAGCAGCGACCATTTACGACTGTTCGCGCGGGAATACCGCCGGGCCGAGTCGCCTTTCACCCTGTTGTGCATGCACGGCCTGACCCGAAATTCCGCCGACTTCGAAGCGTTCTGCGATGTCCTGGCCGGCCACTACCACATCCTCGTGCCGGACCAGCGCGGCCGCGGCTATTCGGAGTACGACCCGGAACCGGCCCGGTACCAGATTGCCACCTATGTCGAGGATATGTTCCAGCTATTGCGGGAAAAACGCGTAGAGCGGGTAGTGCCCATCGGCACCTCCATGGGCGGCATAATCGCCATGCAAATGCTGGCCGAACGGCCGGCGGCAATCCGGGGACTCATACTCAATGATGTCGGCGCCGAAGTGGAAGCCAGGGGGCTGAACCGCATCCAGCAGTACGTGGGCCGGGAGACGCCGCCCGGAAACTGGTCCGAGGCGGCGGAGCAGACCCGGCGGATCAACGAAATCGCCCTCCCGGACTATACGGACGAGGACTGGCAGCGGCTGGCGCGCAAGTATTACCACGAGGACAGCGACGGCAAACCGGTCCGCAACTACGACCCCCGCATCGCCCCGGCCGGCGACGACCCGGGGCCCGCCTCGGCCATGGACCTGTGGCCCCTTTTCGACAGCCTGCCCGATGTACCGATGCTGGTCATCCGGGGCGAGCACTCGGATATTCTCTCCCGTAAGTGCCTGGCGGATATGGCGGCCCGGCGTTCGGACCTGCAGACGGCGGAAATCCCCAACCGGGGTCACGCCCCCATGCTCGACGAACCGGAGGCCCTGGCCGCCATCCGGCGCTTTCTGGACGCCCTGACCCTGATCCAGCCGGGAAATTATTAAAAGTTTTCGGGTCGTTTGGGCATTGCCCGGGCAAAAATGGCCCGCACCCGCTCGATGTCCTCTTCCGGGTCCTCGCTGGCTGTCTCCGGCGGCCACAGCCGGATTTCCTTGCGGTCAAAGTCGAGGGTCACCGGCACCACCGCGCAGGGGGTGGCGCGGGCAATGCGCAGGAAACCGGTTTTCCACCTCGCCACCCGGCTGCGGGTACCTTCCGGCGTGATGGCAATGATCATTTCGTCCGCTTCGCGGATCCGGCGCGCAATATCCTCTGCAACTCCCCCGGGTTGGCTCCGGTTTACCGGGATGCCCCCGAGTCCAACCAGCAACGGCCGGACCACGGGTTTGAAAATGCTGTGCTTGGCGAGCCAGTGCACGCGGATATCCAAAGCCAGTATGGCGGCCATGGCGAAGACGAAATCCCAGTTCGATGTGTGAGGCCCGCCGGCAATGATCAGTTTCGGGTCATCGGGAACGCGGCCGGCAACGTTCCAGCCGCCGGCGTCCAGGATTCTGCGCCCCAGCCACTGAACCGGCGCCGGGCGGTGGGCCCGGTGTCTTTCGGGAATATTCGGCAATGTCGTCATCGTCGGGCAACCGGGGCGCCAGGGATCAGTGTTCCCGGGTGGCCTCGAAGGACACATCCGGATGGCGCTCCTCGGTGAGGCTCAGATTGACCCGGGTGGGCGCCAGATAGGTGAGATAACCGCCGCCGTCGATGGCCAGGTTTTCCGGTACCTTGTCCTTCAGTTTCTCCAGGGCCCTGGCGGAATCGGAATAGACCCACCGGGCGGTGTGCACATTGACGGATTCGTACTGGGCGTCGACACCGTATTCGTCCTTGAGGCGGTAGGCCACCACGTCGAACTGCAACTGGCCCACGGCGCCCACTACCACATCGTTGCTGTTGATGGGGAAAAATACCTGGGTCGAGCCCTCCTCCGACAACTGTTGCAGGCCCTTATGCAGTTGCTTGGTCTTGAGGGGGTCGCGCAGCCGGATGCGGCGGAACAGTTCCGGGGCGAAGTGGGGAATGCCGGTAAACTTCAGTTCCTCCCCCTCGGTGAAGGTATCGCCGATCTGGATGGTGCCGTGGTTGTGAAGGCCGATGATATCCCCGGCAATGGCTTCCTCCACATTGCTGCGCTCCCCGGCCCTGAAGGTCACCGCATCGGCGATGCGTACATCCTTGCCCAGGCGCACGTGACGGATTTTCATGCCCTGCCGGTAACTGCCGGAGCACAGCCGCAGGAAGGCGATACGATCCCGGTGGCGGGGATCCATATTGGCCTGGATCTTGAAAACGAAGCCGCTGAAAGTTTCCTCGCCGGCTTCGACCCGGCGCGTGTCCGCGTCACGGTAGAGGGGCGGTGGCGCCCTTTCGACAAAATCGTCGAGCATTTCCCGGACGCCGAAATTGCCCAGGGCCGAGCCGAAGAACACTGGCGTCAATTCGCCTCGCAGGTAGGCTGCCTGGTCGAATTCAGGGGTCGCGCCGCGCACCAGTTCGATTTCGTCGCGGATGGCGTCGTAATCGTAACCCAGCAGCGCCTTCGCCTCGTCGCTGTCCAGTCCCCGGATGCGCTTATCTTCCGGGATCGTGTGGCCCATGCCGGTCTGGTAGACGTGGATGGTATCGGTGTAGAGGTTGTAGACCCCCTTGAACTGCTTGCCCATACCCAGTGGCCAGTTCATGGGAGCGGCGGCAATCTTGAGCACCTCCTCCACTTCGTCGAGCACCTCGATGGGCTCGCGAACGTCCCGGTCCATTTTGTTGATGAAAGTGAAAATGGGCGTGTCCCGGAGTCGGCAGACATCCATCAGCTTGATGGTCCTGTCTTCCACCCCCTTGGCGCAGTCGATGACCATCAGCACCGAGTCCACCGCCGTCAGGGTCCGGTAGGTGTCCTCGGAGAAATCCTCGTGGCCCGGGGTGTCCAGCAGGTTGACCACCCGCTCCTTGTAGGGGAACTGCATCACCGACGAGGTGACGGAAATGCCGCGCTCCTTTTCCATGGACATCCAGTCGGAGGTGGCGTGACGGTCGCTTTTCTTGCCCTTGACCGTACCCGCCACCTGGATCAGCTGGCCGAACAGCAGCAGTTTCTCGGTGATGGTGGTCTTACCCGCGTCCGGGTGGGAAATGATGGCGAAGGTCCGCCGCCTGGCGAGATCCTGCTGAAAGGTACCCATAGAGATAAACAACGCTTGCCCAAAGGCGCGGGATTATAGCGCGTCGCTCCGGTGAAGTACCAACCTCAGACCTGTCCGCGCCCACCATGGCGTGCTAACAAGGGCCTCTCTCGGAAAGAACCTGAGGTTTTTTGGAAATACATGACCTCTGACGGTTTGGGCTGCCCTTCCGGGCCGGCAACAGCCACCCAGTTCGAGACTCAGGGGTTTGCCCGCCTCCCCGGCGACGGACTTCATGGCGAGTCCCCCTGCCTTCGATACGATGCACCTCGGTGTAACAGATTCCCTCGGGTACGATCACAGCAGCAGGAATCGCGGGATACCCGCCGACTGGCCCGAAGGGCAGAATCAGAAAGTTTCTGTTAGGCTCGGAATGCTACGTCACTGACATGGAAGGCAGGATCAGATGTATAAAAAGTGTTCCCGACTGGCACTGGCAACCGCCATTGTCACGGCGCCCGTTTTCACCCTGGCGGCTTCGTTCCAGCTGATGGAACAAAGCCCGGCACAACTGGGCAAGGCATTCGCCGGCACCGCCTCGGACCCGGTCGACGCGACAATAGTATTTTTCAACCCGGCGGCCATGGCCGACCTGGACCGGCCCGCGATGACCGCCGGTCTGGACGTCACAGTCACCGATGCCGATTTCAGTAACGAAGGGTCAACCTGGCCCGGCTTCGAGGACGGGACCAGGGAATACGGTCTGCTATCCAACCTCTATGCGGTAATGCCGTTGACCGAATTGTTTGCGCTGGGCTTCGGCGTGACCGCGCCCTTCGGCCTCGAAAGCAACTACGAAGATGAATGGGTGGGCCGTTACGCGGCAACCCGCAGCGACCTGCTAGTCACCAATTTCAACATCACCGGTGCCTGGGCACTAACTGACAAGCTGTCGCTGGGACTGGGCCTCAACTACCAACGCACAGACGTGACACTGGAGAAACAGGTGGACTCCACGCTAGGCGTCGCCCCCGACCCGGCCACCGACAGCAGCGTAAAGATCGAAGGGGACGATGACGATATTGTTCTCGATGCCAGTGTCTTTTTCAAACCCGCGGAGGGCACCAGACTGGGAATATTATGGCGCCAGGGGGGTGATTTCACATTGAGCGGCAATGCCGAATTCGTCGTCAACGCCGCCTGTACACCCGGCGCCGGCTTCCCCACGGGCGCACCACCGGCACCCACCACCGGCACCCTCTGCGCCGGCGCACTCGGCCCGCGGGAAGGAAACATCAAGGCCGAGGTGGAGCTGCCGGACACCATAACACTCAGCCTCAGCCAGCAGTTGAACGATGCCTGGACCGTGCACGCCGATATCGCCCGGACACGGTGGAGTAGCATCCACAATATAGAGGTGGTTAACATAACCACGGGCGTCATTGTGGACACACTCGATCTCCAGTACGACGACACCATGCGCTACGCGCTGGGGATCACGCTCGCCACCGAAAGCCCGTGGACCTGGCGTGCCGGCATCGCTTTCGACGAGGCGCCCCAGACCGACGCTGAACATGCCACCCCCCGCATTCCGGACGAGGACCGAGCCTGGTTGAGCATTGGCGTCAACTGGGCCTTGTCGGATAACCTGTCGATTGATATGAGCTACGCCCACCTTTTTTTCGACGAGGCTTCGATCACCGACGTGGACGAAACGTCCGGCCGCCGCTTGTCCGGCTCGTTTGATAATTCAGTCGATATTCTTGGGGCGCAGGTGAACTGGCGGTTTTGATAGCGGCATGAAGCCCCACACCGAAAGGACTGGTTTTCGATTCCGATGATTTGTAGGTGAATACCAGCCGCCACCCCGGACCTGACCTCTTAGATCGGACCTGCCCCATCGGCAAATCGACCCTGTCATGGAGAAGCGCCAGCGGAGAAGTCAGTCCGCGTTGCAGCTATTGTCAGACCAGAATCAAGGTGATGTATTAGCTGTCAGCAGGCGTTTTTTTCACTGTTTGCAGACCCCCATACGCCAATTTATATACTACTGGTTATTCTGCCAGGGCCATTTTCCGGACATCTCTACTTCTAGCGTCAAACTAAGAAACGTGCGTATCAGCACCACGATGGCCAAAACCCCGATTGACTGAAAGGTCAACTCTACTGCCACTGTATAAATGATGTCAGACGCAATGAGAAATTCAAGACCAACCAAAATCCCACGACCAAGCAATTGACGCAATTCCTGGAAGATTGATTCGTTATCATCCTTTTTTATCATCCTGGCTGCAGCGTTAAACAATGCATATAGCGCAAACAATGTAATAGCGCCGATTCCAATGGCTTCAATAATTGCGGCGCACCAGGCTGCCACAGGTGCTATAAATTCACTCATGTTAACTCCCCATATGCCTGCGAAGGAAAAGCACAGCGGAGACCGTCAGCCGGGCTCTTCTGCGCCTTGTTAAAAGATTAGTCGCGCCTGGGATACACATGATAGCGATCTACTTGGCGCCAACCCGCTCCGGCCGACACTTTCAGGCCTTGGGCCTGAAAATATTTTCTCTCGCGACCAACAGGTGACAACTGGTCATTTCCCGACTCTCGACGATGCGGATTGTACCAACCCTCGATGAGCCCGAAGACCGCCTCGCGAGCTTCGCTGTGGCTTCGAAGGGTTCGTCTGTCCAGCAACTCGCACGCCGGTGCGGCAAAGATTCCCGCGGCCATGGCCGTCGTCAATGGCGAGGTGCCTACTAAGCCGGTCATCTCCAGTCATTTCATCCAGCGCCATGCGAACGTGGAAGCTGCCATAACAATCCCTATGGCTATACCCAGGTACAATGTTTCCAGTGTGCCTCCCAACTCAACGGCATGCTCAAGGAACAATATGACCAGAATAACCACAGCAACTTGAATCAAGGTGATTTTCAAATCGTGGAAATCTTCAATATGTAGCGCATTGAGTACGTGGCTCTCCTTAACCTTAATTGGTGTTATAAAAAGCCGATACAAGCTGACAGCGATAACTTGCAAGGTAATTCCGATAAGAAGCAGATCCAGGAGCTTTAAAAGCTTAACAGCCAGCGTCTTCCCTTGGTCTGCGGAAGACGGCAGGTTAACAACAACCTCCTGAACCATGTGAAAAACAATATTGGCGCAGGATAAATAAATCATAAGGGACAATATTGCCGTCGCAAACACAGCAACATAAACCAGAAATCGACTACTTTGAAGTATTCGCTCGACCATTCACGGCCGCCTCACCTTAATTGACCACGCCATACACAATGCAGCCTGGTTTGTCCACATAGCGGTATATAAGCCTGCCCCGGTCGAGAAAAATATGACTCATGAAAAAGAAAGTAGCTCGCTGGCCTGAAAGGCAGTGTTGAAAACAGAATCATGGCAAGTATAAGAAGGCTAAAGGCGCCATCCGAAACTTTGAACCGAACCCGCGAGCTAGCACAGCGTGACCGAGGAACTCTCCGGTGAAAATCGCGATCGCAAAGATTGTGAGATCCGCCGTCAAATGGTGATTCCCTAACAGCGCGGTATACCCATAGAACAGCGCCAAGATCGCGAAGGAAGGGAGCATGCAGCGGATGGCGGTTGCTGGAAGCCAACCAGGGGCCGGGCCGTAGATTTTGCGTTGAATCGGAGTGAGCGCGAGAGCGGGCCAGAATGCGAGCTTTAGGTGCTCCCACGCACTTTCGCTCGTGGCGACGAAGACAGCGACGAGGGTGCTTCGAGCGGACCATTCCCAGGTGAAGTGAAGAAGAGAGCCAGCGGAGAAAACGACGATCACGCTCATGAAAGAACGCATCTTCAGGGCCTCGCTCAGAGTGAACCTCCGATCCGTTCCCTGATTATCAATGCCGCGCTCACCGGCAATCTTGGAGGGCAGCGTGAAAACCGATGGTCCTGGATCCCCTCGGCCATGTGGATTTGGACACCACTCAGATCCAAGCCCGTGTCCCGGGACAAGGTTTTTGCCGGGGCGTGAAGTCCGCTCGGTTGAGCACAGGCACGATCAGGGCTAGTCCCGCTGCAGAAACCACCGCTTCTCCTATTAGCAATAGGCGATGACGCAAATTCACGGTGCCACACCCGCACGTAGGCGGTAGCAGCCTGGAAACGGAACCGAGCCTCAACGTTTCCAGGGGTCGCCCATGGCCGAAGCGGGCATCAGCATGTTCTGCATGCCCCCGTCCACAAGGATATTCTCGCCGGTGATATAGGCCGCTTCCGGGCCCGCCAGAAACGCGATAGCCGCGGCCTGGTGTTCGGGCTGGCCGATCATGTGCAGGGGGTTTTTCTTGGCCGCTTCGGCCGCCAGCTCCGGCTGCGAGTAGCGCGCATCGGTCATGGCCGTGTGGGTGGAACCGGGAGAGACGGCGTTACACCGGATACCCTCGGGCCCCAGCTCCACGGCCAACTGCCGGACCATCATGATCAGGGCGGCCTTGCTGGCGCTGTAGGCACCCAGGGGCGGCGTGGGATGAAACCCGGAAATGGAACCGGTGGCAACGATGGCGCCTTTGGCTTCCGCCAGGTGTGGGCGGGCCGCCTTGACCAGCAGCCAGGTAGCCCGGGTATTGATGTTAAAGGCCAGTTCGTAATCCTCCACCTCGATATCCATCAGGCTGCCGTTCTTGATAACGCCGGCGTTGCTGATCAGGGCATCGATGCCGCCGAACGCCTTGACAGTTGCCTCCACCACCCGGCCGGGCACAGAAACGTCGGTAAGGTCGCCTCCGAAAGTTTCCACTTCGGCACCCTCGTCGCGCAACTCCTTAGCCACGCTTTCGAGTTTGTCGGCCTGGAGATCGACCAGCATCAGTTGGGTCTTATCGCCACGCTGCCTGGCGTCGTGATGAAGCTTTAACGCTGTGGCCCGGCCGATACCGGCGGCGGAACCCGTAACAATCGCTCTCATTGTTCTACCCTCGTCTTGATTGGGCGACCCCTGATGCCAGGGATCGCGTTGTTATTGGTGCGGCAGACCGCGCTGCCCCCTTGCTTTCAGTTACATCCGGACATGCCGCCGTCCACCGGCAATTCAACCCCGGTGATGTAGGCGCCGGCCCGGGACGACAGGAAGATACACAACCCGACAATATCCTCTGGGCTACCCAGGCGGTTCAGGGGAATATTACCCACAAGCTCCCGGGTTTTCTCTTCCTCCTCGCGGATATGGGCGGTCATCTTGGTGGGGAAGTAACCGGGTACGATGGCATTGACGGTGATATTGTCGCCGGCAAGGTCCGCGGCCAGCTCCCGCGACAGGTGATGAATTGCCGCCTTGCTGGCGGCATAGGAATACGCGGAAAGGTGCTGGGGCACCATTCCCGCCAGTGAGCCGATATTGATCACCCGGGCCGGGCTCTCATTGCCGCCGGCTTTGCGCAGTTGCGGCAACAGTTCCCGGATCAGGGTAAAGGGGCCCTGGACGTTGACCGCCATCACCGGCGCCCACGCCTTGTCCGGAAACTCCTCCAGGGGCGCCCCCCAGGTTCGGCCCGCATTGTTGATCAGGATATCGATCTTCTCTTCCTTTTCCTTGAACCGGTTGGCCAGTTCCACCACCGCTTCCGGCGTGTCCAGGGTTGCCGGGATGGCAACGCATTCGCCGAACTCGCACAGTTCGCTGGCGGACTGCTCGCATACGTCGGGCTTGCGCGACGTGATATAGACCCGTACGCCGGCCTTCACCAGGCCCTCGGCTATCATCCGCCCCATGCCCTGGGCACCACCGGTAACCAGGGCGACTTTGCCCTCGACACTGAATAAATCGTTCATGGCAACTACCTCCTAGCAGACCGCGGATCAGATATTGACAATGACCTTGCCCATCTGGTGCTCGTTTTTCAGGTACATCAGGGCATCCACGGCCTGGTCCAGGGTGAACTCCTTGTCGATCACCGGCTTGAGCTGGTGCTCGCCGACAAAGGCCATCATTTCCTTGAAGTCCTCCGGGGTGCCCATGGCAGAACCGTAGATGGTGGCGTGACGGAAAAAGACTTCCGGGGCGTTGACCTCGAAAATGGGACCGCCGGTAGGACCGTAAATAACTACCCGGGCACCCATGTTGAGACCGCGCAGGTATTGGCTGAACGACACAGCGGGAGCGCCATCCACCACCACGTCGATGCCCCGGCTCATTTTGGCCAGCGGTTTGCCCCACTTCTCTTCCTTATAATTGACCCCGCCCTTGGCGCCCATGGCCACGGCCTCGTCGATTTTTTCCTGGGAACCACTGGTGACATAGACCTCGGCGCCCATGGCCACGGCCAGGCTAAGAGCGGCACCCGCCACCCCGCCACCGATGCCGGTGATCAGAACTTTGTCGCCTTTCTTGACGTTGGCCTTGACCACCAGGCAGCGCCAGGCGGTGAGTCCCGCAAGGGGCAGTGCCGCCGCCTCGGCGAAACTGAAGCCCTCGGGAATGGCCACCACCGTGTCGGCGGGGACACAGATATACTCGGCGAGGGTGCCGGCATAAGGCATGCCAAGACAACCGAACTCCGGCGCCGGGTAATCGGGATTGTCACCCCAATTGGCGGCGGGATAGAAAACCACTTTTTTGCCCTTCAGGGATTGATCGACACCCTCGCCCAGGGCATCCACCTCGCCGGCGCCGTCGGCACCCAGGGTGGAGGGCAGTTGCATACCGGGATACTGGCCGATACTCACCCATAGCTCGCGGTGGTTGAGGGCCGCAGCCTTCAGGGCAATGCGGACTTCGCCGGGACCCGGCTCGGGCAACTCCACGTCGGTGAGCTCGGCGCTTTGCGGGCCCTCGGGCTTGTTGAGTACCAGTGCTTTCATACAGAAATCCTTTACATGCAGGGAATGGATGGATGAATAATTCGTTGTCTGAAAAGTGTATTTTCCCTCTCAGGGACGCTTACGTCCATACCCGGGCGACATCCGCACCTCAGCCTGCGCCGCGACGGGCACAAAAAAACCCGCCACTGCCGGAGATGCCGGCAGTGGCGGGCGCTTTGGAAGTGGCGAAAAAGACCGGGTCAGAAAGACCGGGGCAAGCCCAGGCTTTCGGCAATGGCATTGCGGCACATTTCGTTGGTGATGGGCCCGATGCGCCACAGGCGGCTGTCGCGCCAGTAGCGCTGCATATCGGTTTCCGCTGAGTAGCCCATGCCGCCAAGGATCTGGATGCCCATATCCGCCGCTTTATTGCAGTACTCCGATGCCAGCAGCTTAAGCATGGTCGATTCCTGGTAACAGGGTTTGCCCTCGGTCATCATCCACGCGCAATGGTGCATCATCAACTCGATTGAATAACGCCAGGAGGCCATGTCGGCAACATAGTGCTGTAGCGACTGGAACTCGCCGATGTACTTGCCGAAGGCCTTGCGCTGCTTCATGTATTCCAGCGCGTCCTCCTGGATGCCATCCATGACGCCCAGGCAGAAAGCGGCAACCATCAGGCGCTCATTGTTGAGGGTCGGCAGGAGGGTATACCAGGCGTTATTGGGTTCGCCCAGGACCTGATCCTCCGTGACGCGAACATTCTCGAAATGGACGGTACACGAGCCCATGGAGCGCATGCCCAGCTTGGGCAGGGGCGTGACGGTAACACCTTCCTGATCGGTGGGAACCCAGAACAGACTCACGCCCTGGTGGCGCTTCTCCACATCCTTTTTGGTGCGGGCAAGCACCAGCAGGTAGTCGGCGACATGGGCCGAGGAACTCCAGATTTTCTCGCCGTTGAGTACCCAGCCCTTGTCATCCGGGACCCCCTGGGTGCGCAGCGCGCCGAGCACGTCGGTGCCGCCGCCGGGTTCGGTAAAGGCGATGGCGGCCTTGAGCTTGCCCTCGGCGATCCGGGGCAGGAATTCTTTCTTTTGTTCTTCCGTGCCGTAAACACCGATGGACTTGGAGCCGGCAAAGGAGGTAATGCCCCAGATCCAGGCGAGGCCACCGAGCGGTCGCGCCAACTCCCGGGCAATGATCATCTGGGTGATGATATCGCCACCCTGCCCGCCGTACTCCTCGGGAATACCGACGCCGTGAAAACCCGCCTCGGTGAACTTGTCCCAGAGATCGAACGGATAATTATGCTCATCGGCCTCCAGTTCCCGGGCCCAGTCCTTGGGAATTTCGGCGGCCACCCATTTTCTCACCGTATCCTGAAAAGCCTGGTGTTCTTCGGCAAGCTGGAAATCCATAATCATTCTCCTGGTTCATTGATCGCCCATGTACGTATAAGAGTCCCGAATGGTCGAACGTCCGGGTGCTCTGCTTTCCCGATTGTCGCCAGTATCGCCCGGTAAGAGGGTGAAATTCACCTATCTTCTGGTTGTCTCACCCCCCGCTCCGCCCCCGGCAGCAAAGGCACCGAGACAGGAGGAGCGCCCAAGTTGCGGCAGGGTCCGGCATTGGATACACTCGCGACCGGCTCGACACCATAAAATAAACCCACGGCGATAAAAAAACCGGCGAGCGTCACTCATATCAACTATCAATCGCGACACCAGGCTTGGGATTTATCCATGACGAGACCGGGCATACTGAAACGGGTACTCCTGTGCACGGGACTGCTGACGGCAGTCCCGGGCCATGCCGTTTCCATGCTCGACAACGAGGGCGCCCTGTCAATCAGGGGCTTCGGCACCCTTGGCATAGCTTACAACAGCACCGATAATGCCGGCTTTATCCGCGACATCAATCAGCCCGAGGGTGCCAGGGGCGGCACCAGCGGCCATATCGATTCCCGAGTGGGTCTCCAGGCCACTTTCAAGGCCAGTGACACCCTCGAAGGCACGGTGCAGATCGTCAGCCGTTACAACTATACCGGAGAGTATGACCCGGAACTGGCCTGGGGTTTTGCCAAATACAGTCCCAGCGAACACATCCAGTTGCGTGCCGGGCGCCTGGGCTGGGATGTCTACATGCTCGCCGACTCCCGCGACGTGGGCTTTTCCTACCTCTGGGTGCGCCCGCCGGTGGAATACTACGGCCTGCTGCAGTTTTCCAAGCTCAACGGCGCCGACCTGGTACTGCGAAAGCCGCTGGGCCAGGGCCTGCTGTGGGGCAAACTGTTCGTCGGCAAAGCCGATGACAAGCTTGCTATCGACGAAGACAGTTATGCCGATGTGAGCGGATCGGAGCTGGTGGGGGGCCACATCAACTACCAGCTCAGGGACTGGCAGTTCCGACTTGGCTACACACACCTCGAACTGGGGTACGACATCAAGGGCGACTTTGGCGACCTGATCGACATGCTCGAGTCCAGCGGCAATCCAGTGCTCAGCGGTATCGCAGCGGGCGCCACTGCCGACGCCACCTACCATTTTATGTCTGCGGGCATCGCTTTCGATAGCGGACCGCTGCAGTCCCAGTTGATGTACACCTACCTCGACAGCGAGTCGGACATGGTGCCCGATTTCCACAACGGCTACCTGTCAGCGGGTTACCGCCTTGGCGATTGGACCCCCTATATAACCTTCTCGATGATCGAAAGCCGCTCGGATATCGGTGCGGCTACGCCACCGACCACACCGCTGCCCCCTTCTCTTGGCACTTTCACCATGGCGGGCTTCAATAACCCCGGGCAGCACACCCTGTCTCTGGGAGTACGCTATGACTTCCTGCCCAATATGGCGGTCAAATTGCAGGTGGACCGCAGCAATGTGCGCCGGGAAGGCCGGCAGTGGATGCTCTGGCGCGACGTCGACCCCGACTGGGACGGACGGGCCACCATTTTTTCAGCCACCCTCGACTTCGTTTTTTGACCATGGTGCGCCGCCTTTTTTTCATCCTCGTCCTGGCAGGCCAGTTGTGCGCCACGAGCCTCGCACAGGAGGAAGGCCTGGTACTCATTGCCAACCCCGAAAGCGGTATCAAAGCCATGGACAGGGATACGGCGATCAATCTGTTCATGGGCCGTTTCAAGAAGCTGCCCTCGGGCATCACCGCCCTACCCCTGGACCTGACCGGTGACCGGGAGACCTTTTATCGGCAACTGGTCAACAAACGCCTCCCGGAAATCAACTCCTACTGGGCCCGACTGGTGTTTTCCGGCCGGGCCTCGCCGCCCCGCCAGATCGAGACCCCGGAGGAGGTACTGGAAATCGTCGCCAACAATCGCGGCGCCATCGGCTATGTCCCCCGCGGGGCCACCGACGACCGGGTTGTCGTGCTCGCCGACCTCTTCGCCCTGACGGAACGGGACACGGCGCCATGATAATCCGCCTGATCAAAACTCGCCTGGCGGCCCGCAGCACAGCCGCCATCCTCTTGCTGGTTGCCGTGCTCGGCATGGTCTTCCTGGCCCTTGCCATGCGGCTTGCCTCGGTCCAGGAAACCGACCGCCAGTATCGCCAGCTTGAGGGACTCCTGGACACCGTCGAAAGCACTTTGCAGATTGCCTGTTTCCTTAGGGACCGGGAGCTGGCCGGCGAATTGGTGGCCGGGCTCATGCAAAACAGCACGGTGGCGGCGGTGACGATTACCGCCGACGATCAGGTGCTCTCCCGGGCGGGCGAGTCCAACCGGGCCGCTCAGTCGGGCGACGGCCAGCCCGAAGAAAACCGGGCCGAGTTAAGCCGTACTATCCGCTCCCCGTTTGACGAAACCAAAATAGTGGGGGGAATCCGGCTGATACCCGATCGCGGGGTGATCCGCCAGGAAGTCATGGACTCGACTTATTTTGTATCGGTCCTGCTCTTTGTCCAGATGGCGATTATCGGCCTGGGCACCGCGATTATCGTTGTCCGTCTCGTCACCCGGCCCATCGCCCGAATTTCCCGTCGACTGCACCGCCTCAAGGCGGAAACCGGCGAACAGCTGGCATTACCCCGCGGCAACGAAGATGACGAAATCGGTCAACTGGTAAACGACGTCAATGCCATGATCGACTACCTGATTCAGATCCTGGGCAAGGAGCGCAAACTCCGCCTGCAACGTGAAGTGGAAGAGAAGAAATTCCGCACCATCTTCGAAAACGCCGAAACCGCGATCTTCCAGGTGGAGGAAAACGGTCGCCTCACCTCCTTCAATCCCGCTTTCCTTCGCCACTTTCAGGTCAGCGAAAAGGACCTGCACGGCAAACCCCAATTAACCCTCTACGACCTGGCGGGCGGCCAGGCAACCCTGTTGCGGGAGCAGGTGGAGGCCTGCCGCCGAAACCGGACCAACAGGGAGCTGGAGTTCAATGTCGCCGAGGACCCTACCCGCTGGCTGCATCTGGTACTGAGCTACCTGGACGAAAACCTCCTCCAGGGTGTGGCCAACGATATCAGCGAGCGCAAACTCGCTGAAATGGATGCCGAACGGCGCGCCACCACGGACTCCCTGACGGGCATCGGTAACCGGGCCGGTTTCGACAACCGGCTGGCACGGCTGGTCAGGCAAAGCCAGCAACGGAACCGGCACTTCGCCCTGATGATGATGGACCTGGATTTCTTCAAGGAAGTCAACGATACCTACGGCCACCAGGCCGGCGACGCGGTCCTGGTGGCCGTGGCAACGACCCTGCGCAATGCCGCCCGCAAGACCGACTATGTCGCCCGGCTCGGCGGCGACGAATTCGTTCTCCTGCTCGACGATGTCGACAGCGAGGAACCCGCGACCCGCCTGGCCGAGAAACTGCTCGAAGACATCGCTCAGCCCATCGACATCGGCAATGGCGTTTCGGCCTCTGTAGGCGCCAGTATCGGCATCGCGCTGTCCAATCGCGAGGAGAGCGTCGACGACTTGATCAGCCGTGCCGATGCCGCCATGTACCGCTCAAAGCAGGAAGGCCGCAACCAGTTTCATACGGGCTGAGGCAGGCTCTCACCGCTTTTCGCCGGTCCGGAATACCCTGCCTCCCCGCGACAAGGCGACCAGGGCAGCGGCAACCAGGAAGCCGACGGCAACGGTCGAGAAAATAAAACGGTATGAACCGTCGCCCAGCAAATGACTCAGGGCGTCGAGCAGTAGCGGCGAGCAGAACTGGCCAATAAAAATCAACGCAGTCATCACTGCCATGGCCGATACCGTCCTGCTGCCCTCCGTTACTTCCGATGCGCCGACAAAGAGCATGGGCATAAGGCAACCGTTTCCAAAGCCGATAAAAACCATCCCCAGCAACACCGCCGGGAACGTCAACGCCTGGGACAGTAGCCAAAACCCCGCACCCACGGCCACCAGCATGACGACAAAGATGGACGCACCCAGGACTTTCCTGATCGAACGCAGCAAAAGGCCGGCAACAAACCCCGTTCCGGTCATCAGGGAAACCGCGATCCCCGACTCCCGGGACCCACCGATGCCGTTTTCGGTAAGAAATAAAGCCATGTTCACCGGAATGGCGAAGGTTCCCAACATCAGGAAGAACATGCCGGCAGCCCAGCCGTAGACACTGAGCGGCAGCGGTGCCCGGGACAAAGCCCCGGCATTGACTGTCGGCCGGTGCCGGGGAATCGCAACGATCGCTGCCAGGAGCACCAGCATAGCGATGCCGTAGATACCGAAGGCCCATCGCCACGTTATCAGGGTCAGGTAACCGGCGAGCAGGTTGGCGAGAATGGAGCCAAGGTTGGTCATGGACGACGACCAGCCCATCATCTGAACACGCTCCGGGCCGGCATAGTACTGGGCAATCAGCGCCGTTGACATGGGCATGATGATGCCGATCCCCACGCCCAGCAGCAGGCGCAGCGCGAAAAGCGCGGTGAAATCCCCAACGAGTCCCGCTCCCACGCCACCGATCACATAAATGACAAGGCCACCGACGAGAAGCACCTTCTGCCCGAGCAGGCGCTCGAGGAAACCGACAAAAGGCGTAGTGAGGACGATGGTGATGGCCGGGGCCGTCAAAAGGGACTTGATCCCCGTGGTGTCAACGTGGGGAAATGCACGGGCGATATCCGCAAGGGCCGGAGAAACCGCCGCGCCGGCGAAGACGGTAAGGATGGACAGCAGAAGTATGGCGGATTTCAACACGGCTTACGCGCCGGCCGGGAAGCTGGCCGGGACGAACAACATCCCGGCAGCATGGGAAGACAACAAAACAAAGAAGGGAGCATCGCGCAGGGTCCCGGCCGCGGGACCCTTTGCATTACTTGCTGAGTTGCTCGATAAGATCGGCCGTACCTTCGGGGTTGCCCACCAATACGACATGGTCGCCGTCCAATTCGTGGACCGGCCAGCCCAGGGCTTTTGCCCGCTCGTGCATGGGACCCATAATGGTGTCGGTACAGGCTATATACTCAACGGGTTTGTCCAACGACCCGGCACCGACCTTGACGGGAGACAGGCCGCAACTCATGGGCATTTCGTCCAGGTGGTCGAGCACCCACTGTTGCCGGTCGGCGCTCATTCGATAAGGGTTCTGTTCGGCATCCTTGCGCTGCATGTCGGCCACACCCGATGAAATGGGTGCCTCGCCCCGCTGGACCATTTCCAGCATGCCGTCGGCCTGCTCGGCGTTCATGAATCCCATGGCGACATTGGTGGCTTCTCCCTCGTTGACTACCAGGGCATCCAGGTAGATCAGCTTGCTGATTTTGTCCGGCACCTGCCTCGCCACGCCGGGAGCGATGCTGCCGGAATAGCTGTGGGCGACGATAATGCAGTCCTCGATATCCTCGAAGTGAATCGTGTTGACCACATCCGCGACATGGGTCTGGGGCGTGACATCCTTGCTGTTCAGGTGACGCCGCTCGGCAAAACCGGTATAAGTGACAGTCCAGACCTGGTGGCCCCGGTCGCGCAACAGTCTTTCCACCGGGCGCCACATCCAGGAACCGGCGGCGCCGCAGTGCAGAAGTAAATAGTTTGCCATGGTCAATGCTCCAGAAACGGGGTTTATTGTTGATGGGGATGAAAGAGGCGGCTTGCCGGTGTCCCGGTGCCGGCATAAACACCGGCGACCGGGACACGCCTCCTGTCAGGACTGTTGTTCCACGTTGTCGGTGAAACCGGCTGCCACCTCGGGACCCCAGAGATAAAAGGAATCCTCCGGCGGGTAGTCGCCGGAATCCCAGTCGCAATCGGCGGGAATATACTCCATGCCCGCGGAATATTCGCACCAGGTTCCCCAGGGGTCCCGGATATAGTGGAAGTAGTTGGAACCGAGAACATGGCGACCCAGGCCCCAACTGTAATCAAAGCCGTTGTGGGCCATGTGCTCGGCACCGATGCCCACCTCATCCACTGAGGAAACTTCCCAGCTGACGTGGTGCAGGCCGGGGCCCGTGGATCCCAGGAAAGCCACCAGGTGATGATCGCTGCCGTGGGGCGCGTGCATGAAGGCGACGATATCCAGGGAACGATCGGACAGGCGCAACCCCAGTACATTGCTGTAAAAATCGATGGCCACATCCAGCTCCCCGGTGAACATGGCCAGGTGCGAGAGGCGGTTGGGCCGCGTGGGCCTGGAGTCACTGCGCGTGGGCGCGCTGCGTTCGCCCTCGCCGAACTGGGGAAATTCCAGTGGCGCTTTTTTGGTGGGGGCGACGCGATCGGCCACGCGAATTTCCAGGGCCATGCCGGCCGGATCGGCGAAATGCAGGGACTGATCCAGGGGCTGGTAATCCACACCCAGCTCCTTCAGCTTTTCCTCGAAGCGGGGCAAGTCATCCTCGTAACAGCCGAAACATAGTTTTTTAAGATGTTTCTTCGGCTCTTTGACGACAACGCCCCAGCGATGATCGTTTTCAGAGGCATAAATGCCGAGGCTGCCGTTTTCCTCGCGAACATCCAGCCCGAAAAGGCTATAAAAGTTGTTTGCTTCGTCCAGGTCCGGCACCGCCAGGACAAAATGGTCCAGGGAATGCACGCCCAGCACGCCGGGACGCCGCATGGATTGCTTGTCTTTCGTCATACCCTTCTCCTCGCCTGGAATCAGGCTCTTCCCGATTATCGCGGCACCGCGCCGCTGAAAAAATAGCCTTTTTAAGAATTATTAACCTGGCAACCGACCAGATATCCCTACCTATTTAAGTGGGCGCCCCGAAAATACCGGCGAAAATCGGCGAATTTCTTGTATTTTCCAGGCTTGTACTGGCCTGAGACCAGTGGCGGTACATCCTTGTACCCCTGATTGCGGGCAAATTGCCCGGTTAATTTTTTTCGTCTTCGATGGGGCTTCGCAGAACTCCGAGGCCCTCGATTTCCACTTCGCAAACGTCGCCGGGCTTCATCAGCACCGGCGGCTTGCGGGCAAAACCGATACCGGCTGGCGTTCCCATGACAAAGGTGTCCCCGGGCTCCAGCGTCATGGCCTCGCTGAGCAGGGAAATCGACTTGGCCACATTGAAGATCAACTGGTCTGTATTGGAACTCTGCATGACCTCGCCGTTGAGGCGGGTCTCGATTTTCAGGCCGGAAGCGCCGGCGGGGACGTCCTCCGGGGTCACCAGGTAGGGGCCGAATGCGCCGGTGCCGTCGAAGGTCTTGCCCACGGTCCACTGGCTCGTCATAAGCTGGTAGTCACGCACCGAACCGTCGTTGAAAACGGAATAGCCGGCCACGTGGTCCAGGGCCTCGGATTCGGGAATATGACGCCCGCCTTTACCGATTACGGCCACGAGCTCGCCTTCGTAGTCAAGCTTGTCAGATACCCTGGGGCGGATCATGGCTTCATTGTGACCAATCAGGCTGGTGGGGAACCGGACAAATACCGTGGGGTAATCCGGGACTTCCAGCCCCGCTTCCTTGGCGTGATCCATGTAGTTAAGGCCCAGACAGATAATCTTGGGTGGCCGGGCCAGTGGCGGCCGCACGTTGACCTGATCCGGGTCGATGGCGTCACCCGCGGCCAGCGCGTCGGCGGCCTGTTTCAGGGCATCGCCACCCTTGGCCAGCAGTTGATCGAGGGTGCCGGGAAAACCGCTGTCCCCTTCCTGGAGCCCGGTAAAGCTGCCATCCTTGCCGGCAACGGCGAGCCCGGCTCGCCCCGCTTTCTCAAACGCTAGAAATCGCATAGTCGTGTATCCCAATGGTTAAAAGTTTGGCGGGACTTCCGCCCCGCGCTAATCACTATTAAGGCAAACCCGTTTCAACGGGGCCCAGCCGGTCCAAAGGCCGGCAAAAATCCGAGACCGAATTTAACGCCTCGCCAGGTCAGGCGGCGGCGTTCTGCAACTTGACCTTGTCGGCCCCCTTGAGCTCCAGAATTTCCCGGGCCTCCGCCGGTGTCGCCACTTCCAGCCCCATGGCCTCGATCATTTGCACGGCGCGGGTCACCTGGTCGGCATTGGATTTTGCCAACTCGCCCGGGCCTATCCAAAGGCTGTCTTCCAGGCCCACGCGGACATTGCCACCCTCGGCGGCGCTCATGGCGGCGATGGACATCTGCTTGCTGCCGGCGCCGAGAACGGACCATTTGTAGTCCTTGCCAAAGAGTCGATCAGCGGTCCGCCTCATGTGCTGAACATCTTCGGGGTGGGTCCCAATACCCCCGAGAATGCCAAACACCGTCTGAATAAAGAACGGGGGCTTGACCAGGCCGCGATCCACATAGTGCGCAAGGTTGTACAGGTGGGCGGTATCGTAGCACTCGAACTCGAAGCGGGTGCCGAGTTTGCCCAGTTCAGTGAGCACGTACTCCATGTCACGATAGGTATTCTTGAAGATCAGCTCATCACTGTTCTTCAGGTAGTCGTACTCCCAGTCGTATTTAAAATCCTTGAAGCGGTTGAGCATGGGGAAGAGCCCGAAGTTCATGGTGCCCATGTTCATGGACGCGACCTCGGGCTCGAAAGCGAAGGCCGGCTCGAGGCGCTGCTCAAGGCTCATATAGGGCGAGCCGCCGGTGGTCAGGTTCATGACCGCATCACAGCCCTGGTGGATTTTGGGCAGGAAGCGCCCGAATGCCTCGGCGGTCTGGTCGGGCCGACCATCCTCCTGGTTCCTGGCGTGAAGGTGGATAATGGCGGCACCGGCTTTCGAAGCGGCGATGGCGGCCTCGGCGATCTCGTCGCCCGTCACCGGCAGGTAGGGAGACATGCTCGGTGTGTGAATGGCACCCGTCACCGCGCAGGTGATGATAACTTTACGTTTCTTGGCCATGACTTGTACCTCGCGAGAAATAATCTATGTGTGGAATTATGACATTCCAAAATACCGGTTTACTCCAAACAGTGCCGGTTTTTCCCGATTTTTTGCGTGGCGACCGGCAGTGCCCCTGTCGGATCAAGCGCCAGCAATACCGCCGTCCACCGACAAAATCGTCGCGTTAGTGTAGGCGCCGGCCCGGGAACAGAGGTAGATCACCGACCCCATGATGTCCTCCGGCGAGCCGAAGCGCCGGCAAGGGATGCCTTTCTTGATTTGCTCACGCAATTCCGGGCTGCCCACATCGGTCACCGCCGTGGGGAAAGGCCCGGGGGCAATGGCGTTGACGTTGATCCATTCGGGACCCAGGCGACGCCCCAGGGCCCGGGAAATCTGGTGGACGCCGGCCTTGGAGGCATAATAGGGGTAATGCTCCATATCCGAGACGCGCTTGCCGTCGGTGGAGCCGATATTGATAACCCGTGCCGGATCCTCCGGTGTGCCGGCCTCCCGCAACAGGGGCAGCATCTTGCGGATCATGAACATGGGGGTCTTCAGGTTCAGGTCCAGGTGACTGTCCCAACTCTCCTCATCGAATTCCTCGAGGGCCTCGAACCGGTGGACGCCGGCATTGTTGATCAGGATGTCCACCCGGGATTCCAGTTCCGAAAGCTGGGCGACGACGGCATCGATACCAGCCAGGGTGGCCAGGTCGCCCTGGATGGGAATGCACGAGCCACTACCGGACAATTCGCCGGCCGCTTTCCGGGCTTTTTCCAGGTTCCGGGCAACGATATAGGTCTTGGCACCGGCCTCCACCAGGCCCTGGGTGATCATCTGGCCGATACCATCGGAACCACCGGTGACAACGGCGATCTTGCCGGAAACGGAAAACAAATCAGTCATCTTTTCTTACCCTGTGTTCATCGAAGTAGCCCGGCCGACCTTGCCTGACCGGGAGCCGTATCCTGGGTCTTGCCCGGGCCCGATGCAGCACGGCCCCGCCCCGGTCTGCGGAACGGCACGCGGGATTCCCCTGCTGCCTGGAATTTATACAGTTTACCCAATTATTGTATATTCGCACAAGCGCGTGACCGCCTGCGGCGGCCCGTGATCGGCACCACGAACAAGCCTCGATTCGCCACTGTATCACGCCTTTCTCGCCACGTTTATTGCGCCCGGCGCTTTAGCGGAAGTACCGGAAACATTGCTGAACCTCGTCCACAAAGATATCCGGCTGCTCGAACGCGGCGAAATGCCCTCCCCTGTCCAGTTCATTCCAGTGAATCAGGTTGCTGTAGCGCTTTTCGGCCCAGCGCCGCGATGCCCGGAAAATCTCTCCGGGGAAAATGCTGCAACCCACGGGCATCTCGATGGGACTCGAATCCATGCTGATAAAGCTTTCCCAGTAAAGCCGGGCTGAAGATGCTCCCGCCGCCGGCAACCAGTACATCATGATATTGTCGAGCAGCTGGTCCTTGGTGAGGACCTTTTCCGGGTGCCGGTCCGCCCCTTCGCCGCAGTCCGTCCAGGCCCAGAATTTCTCCACGATCCAGGCCGCCTGGGCGCTGGGTGAATCCGTCAAACCGTAACCGAGGGTCTGGGGACGGGTGCTCTGAATCTTCGCGTATCCGCTGTCTTTTTCCTGGTAGTACTGCATACCCGCCAGGGCCGATTTCTCCGACTCTGTCAGGTCGTCCATGGTCTCGGGATCTGGACTAAGGATGGGCATGTTGGTGTGGATACCGAGGCAGCGGCTTTCCGGGAGCTGGGCGATGGCATGGACCACCGCCGATCCCCAGTCTCCACCCTGGGCCACATAGCGATCGTAGCCCAGCCGTGCCATAAGCTGATCCCAGGCACGGGCTATCCGGTGCATGTCCCAACCGGTTTCCTCCGGCTTATCGGAAAAACCGTAACCGGGAAGACTGGGACACACCAGGTGGAACGCATCCCTGGCCCGGCCTCCGAAAGCAGTGGGGTTCACCAGAGGCTCGATCACCTGGGCAAACTCCACCAGGGAACCCGGCCAGCCGTGGGTCAGGATGAGCGGCAGGGCATTGTCGTGGGGCGAGGGTATATGAAGAAAATGGATCCCCAGGCCGTCGACAGTCGTCTTGGCGGGCGAGAAGCGGTTGAGGGCGCGCTCGCAGCGGCGCCAGTCATAGTCGTTCAGCCAGTAATCGCAGAGTTCCCGGATATAGGCCAGGGGCGCTCCCTGGGACCAGTCGGAAACAGTTTCCTTCTCGGGCCAGCGGGTCATTTCCAGGCGACGCCTCAGGTCATCCAGTTGTTCGTCGCCAATCTCGATCGGGCAGGGGGTGACGGTGGTGTTCATCGTTTAGCCTCCAGGCAAAGAAATACAGGGAACGGTTCGATCCAGACTAACAATCCCGGAATCTCGGAGTGCGCTTTTCCAGAAACGCGGCCACGCCTTCCCGGGCGTCGTCGCTGGCAAAGACCTCGCGGGTATGCTCGCGCTCAAGGGCCATACCCGCCTCGAGCGTACAGTCACCGCTGGCGGCGCCACAGGCCCGGATACCCTGCTGAGCGACCAGGCTGTAAGGGGTCATCTGCCCGGCAAATTCACAGGCCCCGTCCACCAGGTTCCTCCCCTCGGGAAGGCAGCGATTAATCAGCCCGATGTCCAGGGCCTCGGTTGCTGTCAGGTTGCGCCCGCTCAACATCAACTCCAGGGCGCGATTCTCGCCGATAAGCCGGGATACTGTCTGGGTACCGCCGTAGCTGGGCATGACACCCAGGCGGATTTCCGGCAGACCGAAAACAGCGTCCGCGGCGGCAACCCTGAATGTGCAGGCCGCGGCCAGTTCGGTGCCGCCGCCCAGGGCGGCACCGTGGACGGCCGCAATGCTGATCAGGGAAAATGTTCTCAGGCGCACAAATAGCTGATGGACCCGCTCGACGCGCTCGAGGTAGCGATCGAGGCCCATATCCGTCATTTCCCGAAGATCGGTCCCGGCACAAAAGCCGTTACCGGCACCGGTAATAATAACCCCCCTGCTGCCGTCGGTCTCGACCACATCCAGGTGGTCCTCCAGAGCGGCCAGCATCTCATTGCTGATGGCGTTGCGTACCCGGGGTCGGTTGAGGGTCAGGACGGCGCAATCTCCCGCATCGGAGCGTTCAATCAGTGACATCACAGACTCCTATGGCTGATGTCGGGCAAGCAACGACAGGACACGGTAGGACGGGTCGGAAGCATCCGGCGTCCCGGCTGGCGCGCCGGCGACAAATTGACGGTAATCGTCGCGATTGACCGGGCGCACCTCGCAGCGATCGACGGTACTGGTGCGAAACAGAAACTTCCACTTGCCCCCGCGCTTTTCGTACCGGTCGAGATAACGCCCGCCGGCAATGACCTCCATGGATTCTTCCCCCGCGGTCCTGTGATAGGCCTCGCAATAGATTTCGCCCTCCGCGAAATCGCCGTCGACAGCATAGAACTCGTTGAAGAGGCGATGGGAGGTAATTTCATAGTTGCCGGCATCCGCCTGCACAAAGTCCACGAACTCGGCCGCGGTGCCGGAAAAAATGGCGCCCCGGTCCTCAATGGCTTGCTCGTGATAGAGGCTGCGCAGCAGCGCGTAGTCGCGCCGGTCTATTGCCCGGCAGTAGCTGGCAACCAGTTCGTGGATTGCCTGTTTATCGATCAAATCGCGGAGAGACTCGTCGCCGGTCATGGTGCTGACTCCCTTTTATTGTGATGGCAGACAAGCATAACCAAGAGGGAAGTCGCGGTCGACCGCCCCCTCGCCTGGAAGGGACGGTCCCGCGAACGCGGCGGAGTCGTAGCGAGCGGCGGGGCCGGTCAGTCCACTCGCGGACAATCGAGAAGCCCGGCAATATCCTGGCCGGGGTCCGCGTCGGAGAGGTAGGAGTAGTCCCCTTCTTTCTGCCGCTGAATCAGCTTGGCCATAACCATTCGGTAACGGCTGTCCGCCGCGTCGAAGCGGCTACTGACATCCCTTCGCTCACCCCTCGCCTGATACTTGGGGTTCTGCGGCTTCATCATGAAGTCATCCTGGGGACCGATAACGTAACTGAGCAGCGGAAAGCCGTGACGGGCAATGGGCGAAGCGCCGGTGATATTGAACGTGAAATTGTTACGGCTCACATACCGGGATTCGGGCACCAGGGGGTGGAAGAGCGGCTGGGCGAAACCGGGCATGAATTTGCCGTAAAGAACCACCACACCACTGCGCAAGTGGACGTGGGCGACAGCGCGATAGTCCGCTTTCTTGGCGGGAACACCCAGGAAACGCAGTAGCGGCGGAATGGTTTTATTGCTCACCTCGCGGATCATGGTAACGGTTTCCGAATCGGATTCCACGTAGACCCGGTCGTCGTCGTTTTCCTCGTCGCCGATGATATCCGAGTGCAGGTAATCGGCATGCACCAGATCGAGCAGGTTCTCCTGAACCAGCTCGTAACTGCAGTTGAAGTAGATCTGGCCCCACATATTGCGCGGCAGTGGCTTGCCGGCCCGGGGAAGATAGGGGACGTCCGGGATCAGGGCCTCATGGGCGTTGTCCGGATTACCGTACCACATCCAGACATAGTTGTAGCGCTCGTGGACGGGAAAATAACCGGAACCGCCGGTCAGCTCGCCGCCCCGGCACTGCCCGGAACCCAGGGCATCCGGGTGGAATTCGGCCGCCAGCGGCCGCCCCCCGTCACGCCACAGGAACACGGGGTGGGAGTGGACCATCCGGCGAATGGGTTTACCGGTGACGTGGGGAGAGTGGGCAACGGGAATCCACGTATCACGCAGGTCGTAATTTCCCGGTCGCCATTCCTGGCCCACGATCGAGGATTTTCCGGAACGGGTATCCTGAACTTGCGGATCGGCGATGGCTGTTTCCATGATTGTTACCTCCTGCGCCTGCACCAGTCGGACCGTCTGCGCCGACTCCGATTATAGCATTTTGTCTAGGCTGTCTCCGACAACGACAGCGGTGTACTGTCACGAGAAGCTTGTCGCCAGGTATCCGAGGGGCCCGGTAGCAGGGCAGCCAGCGCTTCCCCGTCGATCATGCTATTGACCTTAAACGGGCTCTTGCCCAGCCGGGTCAACGCCCTGAGCAATGCGGGCCCCTTGCCGGAGGGGACCCCGGAACCGGCGACCACGCTTGCCCGCCAGCGCACCGCGGTGGTTCCCCGCGCAGCCGGGGCACAGGCGAGCAGGGACTGGGCCAGGACGTGCCCCTCGTTGTCGCAAACCTGGGCGGTGGTGGTGCCGGTGACCGGCTCGGTCCGGGTGCGCAGCATGAGAGGGTTGTCGGCCCGATGCCGCAGAGGTCCCAGGTTGGCGTGACCGATGCCCCCCCAGTTCCAGTAGGCTATCCTGTCCAGTGTCAGCAATCCGTCATCGAAGCGGGGGTCGCCCAGCGGTCTCTCACCGAAAAGAACACCGGTGAAACCGAACACCAGGTCGGGGCCGTCCATCAGCGCCGCGACAAACTCTTCATGACTGACGGGTACATGCTCAACACCGCGGAATTCACGGGCGCCGGGGCGGTAGGGTTGTTCTAAAATGGCTTCGGCGCCGGGATTTTCGCTTTCCTCGCCCAGGCAGACATAAACCAGCCCGTTGCTCTCGGTGGTGGCATAGCAGCGAATGGCGCACTGCGGCACCCGCTCGCCTTCCGAGAGGTTGGGGATCCGGATCAAATCACCGTTGTCACCATCGAATGTCCAGCCGTGGTAGCCGCACTGAAGAAAGCCATCGGGGGTAACCCGACCCAGGGAAAGGGGAACCCGGCGATGGGGACAGCGATCTTCCAGCGCGCGCGGCCTGTTGTCGCTGTCCCGGTAAATGGCAATCCGGGTATCGCCGCACTGGACACCGACCGGCTTGCGGTCAGTCAGTTCTTCCGACCCGCAAAGGGGCCACCACCCTTTGTACGCAACTGGCTGTGCCATCGTCTGCATCCGCCTCTTGCTGGTTCAACGTTTATTGATTTTAGGAGCGACCGATGTGGCTGTCACAAGACAAAACCATATAAATGTCCATTTTCATATATTTTTTGCTTTTTGTACGACGATTCCCCGGCTCAGAGAGTCTCCCGCAGCCATTCCAGCATGGCATGCCAGGAGCGGCGGTCGATAACGGCATCATACGCCATGCCATCGACGGGCGCCTGATCCGACGCCGGGTTGGTCCAACCGTGCTTGACACCGCCATAGACCACCATCTGCCAGTCAACAGCCGCCGCGGTCATCTCCGCCTCGAAGGCCAGGCGATCCTGGGCCGGCACGAATGGATCATCGGCGCCATTGAAAACCAGAATCCGGGCCTTGATGCCGGACGCGGCGTGGGGAGTCTTATGCAGTTCCCCGTGAAAGCAAACCACCGCGGCCAGATCGGCACCGCTGCGGGCCAGTTCCAGGACACCGGTACCGCCGAAACAGTAACCCACGGCACAGAGCCTGCCCGCATCCACCCTTTCGTGGACGGCCAGGGCGTCCAGCCCCGCCTTCATGCGCTGTCGCCAGGCGGGAATATCGGAGCGGGTGGCTTCCACCCGAGGCATCATCTGCTCCATATCGTCGAAGTAACGCCCCTCGCCATAAACGTCCGCACCCAGGGCGACAAACCCCGCCTCGGCAAACATAGCCACACGCTTTTTTACATGATCGCCCAGGCCCGGGGCTTCAGGAGCAACCAGCACACCCGGGCACGGCCCTTTTGCGGCCTGGTCGTAGCCGAGATACCCTCTCAGCACCGTATCGCCATCGCTATACTGATAATCTTCGAGAATCACAGCTTCCTCCCGAACCAACCGCTGTCGTTAAACCAGGCTGCCCCCGTCCACTTTACTCGATGGCCGGCAAATCGCGCCAAAAGCAGGCAACTGTACGTACTTCTTAGGGCCTTGCGCGGGGCAGAACATTGCCAGTTGTGTCCAAAAACCTTTAGGGGTTTTTAGGGGTTTCCGGTACATCTGAAAACGCACTTTTCGGGATAGTAACGCTCCGGGCGGTCGCTATGCCAGCAGTTTGATACCGGGGAGACACCACCCACGACCCTGTCTCCCCTGATTCAACGCGGCCCTAATCGACGACAAAAAAAGGGCTGTCGAGGATCGTCGACAGCCCGAGAAAGGCCCTTACGGGCAGGGGTTGGGATAGAATCAGATAAAGTCCGCCGGCGAGATATTGGGTTCCACGTCGAGCATGGCCTTGCCCAGAATTTCGTAACCGACATAGGGCAGGTTGGCGACATGGCGGGCCCCGACACTAAGGTCACGCCAGTAGCGGCAGATTTCCTTGCGCTCGTCGAAAGCCCCTGATCCGGCAAAAAACATCAGTTCGTTGCAGGCCTGGGCAAGCAAGTCGATGGTGAAGGATCCCTCACCCTTGCTCTGGGCTCGCTCCAGCGGCGACATGGGTATTCGACTGACACCGGCCTCATCGATTTGACCGCAGGTTTTCTCCATGAGTAGCCGGGCGGCTTCCACCATGGCGGCAATCTTGCCGACGCCCGCCTGGACCACCGCTGAATCGGCCTGGCGCTTGTAGGTGGTATAGACGATGGGGCGGCTCTTCGAGGCTTCGAGCACCTCGCCGAGCATGCTTTCGGCGGCGCCGATCACCATGCCGTGTGCGGTGGCCCGGAGAAACGGCATAAAGGGCCAGTAATCGGAGGGCTCGCCCACATGTTTCTTGCCCTCGGGGTGATTGCCGATTCCACCCTGCTCGGCGATATTGAAGATGCGAGTGGACGGAACGAATACGTCCTCAACCACGCAGGTTTCGGAACCGGTACCGCGCATGCCGTTCATGAACCAGGAGTCCTCGATGGTCACGTCCGTCATGGGCACATAGGCGAGAGCACCGGGGTGCACCGAACCATCGGGTTTGATAATGTTGACGCCGAACTGCCCCCATTCGGCGTGGCGGGAACCCGAACAGTAAGCCCACTTCCCGGTCACCCTGTAACCGCCTTCCACCTCCCGGGCTTCGCCGGGGGGCGTCACCGCGCCGCAGATGGTCGGGTGGCTGTCGCTGCTGCCGAATATCTCCTCCTGAAGCGCATCGGGGCCGAGGCTCGCTACCCAGGTGGTGCCGTGCAGGACGGTGTAGACCCACCCCACGGACGGGTCGCCCTTGCCCAGTTCAGCACCCACCCTGGCCATGGCTGTGGCCGAGGTCCCGAGGCCGCCCCAACGGCGTGGCGAGGCCATCTCCCAGAAACCGGCATCCGTCAGTGCCGTAAAGACCTCATCGGTCAGGCGGCGCTCTTTGTCGTGGGCCGGACCACTGCGACGCAACAGCGGTTGCAGCTCCCTGGCACGCCCGATGAGTTCTTTTTCGGCTTTCTCGTTATAGCCCGCACCTTTCATGTTGGCACCCATATTGTTCACCTCTTGCGTATTGAACTCGACTTATCAAGGCCGCTACTGACTGAGTTTCAAGCCGGGAACAGCAACGGCGTCACTCAGGCAACCGACTTTTCCGGTCCTCGCTCCGGCCACCCTCACTCAGGGCCATCCGAAGTGACTGACAAATCGAGCATATCCCAAGCCGGATGATTGCGCAACTTATAACAAATCTGTTCAATGTGTTCAGTATGATCGAGATCAACCAACCGGCATTTTCACCGGGCGGGCCAGTGAAAGAGACAGGCTTGAGGGCTTTCCGGGATTTGACGCAGGGGCGAGAGAGGCGGAACGATCAGGCCGGCGCCGGCCCTGCAAAAAGAGAACGGTCAGGTTTGCAGAGCCATCCGGTTGAGGGTGTTCATGATGCTGTCGAGGAGCTGCTCGGTGGAGCGCTGGCTGGGGACGAAGACGTAAGAGGTATTGATGCGCAGTATCAGTTCCGCGCACAGTACCCGGTCCAGGGAGCAGCCCAGGGATTCCTCGAGTTCGTCGAAAAACAACGACAGGGCGTTGGCCATGACCTCGGAATAGTGGGGAAAGTAGCGGCGCAAAAATTCCAGAAAAAAGTGCGGCTCCGCTTCCAGCAGGTACTCGGCCATGGTCTCGCTGGAATAGTGGGCGAGAAACTCCACCAGTGCCACCAGGCTTTCACGACCGTTGGTGGCGGTGGAGACGGCTTCGTTGATTCCATCCTCAAAGCGCTCGCGGGTTCGCTGGGCAAGGCTTTCCAGTAGAATTTCCTTGGTGGGGAAATAGCGGTACAGGGTCCCCCGGGCAACACCCGCCACTCGGGAAATGCTACTCATGGACAAACTGCGCAAGCCCTGTTTGGAGGCGGCGGCCAGTGTCGCATCAAGGATACGGTTGATGCTTTGCTCAGGCCCGGACGAGCGGGTCTGGGTCATTGCACCCAGGGAGGTGCTATCGGCCTTGTCGGCCGCTGTTTTCTTGTCTTTGTTCGCACTGAAACGATGTTGATTCATCACACGACCGCTCTCGAAGTTTATCTGCCCGGCCCAATGCCGCCTGGCACCACGCAGCGGGACGAATTTTTGGCACAAGCGATCCGCACTGTCAATGCACCGCGATCCGCCAACGCGTCAAATAGAGCAGATAATACCAGCCCCCGGTAACGTGTTGCATTTTCGGGCTCAGGCGGCGCACTCCGTCGCGCCGCCACCGTACCATCGATTTAGGGGCGGGAAACGGCTCAGAAGAAGATCGCCAGGTTGGGCATGCTCAGCACCGACATGTCCAGGTCGATAATCCGGCGCGCCAGCTTCAGTTCGCCGTCCACCAGCCGCCACCGGTCCATGCGTTTGCCCGACATCAGCTGGTAATCGTGCTGCTCGAAACGGTTGCGGGTCACCAGGAAGTAGCTGGTCACGTCATACTCGTTCTCGCGCTCGGTTTTGTGGACGATAACGTTGGTGATCAGCCGCCGGGTCCGGGACGAGGGCTCCTCGGCCCAGGCCACGTTGGTATCCTCGATGCGGAAGATGCGCAGCATCATCGATTCGTGGTTCTCGAACAGGTGCATCATGGGCCGCCCTTTCTTCTTCTTGTCCGAGCGGGTGTGGGTCACCTTCACCGGCGCCTGGTAGACGATATCCTCGGTAAAGCACTTCGCCCACTCGTTCAGTTGCAGGTTGTCGAGCAGGGCCGCTTCGTCGTAGAGGAATTCGACAAT
>MRWG01000133.1_pt1 | contig 134515 bp, 136 predicted proteins | sample 1013341 | NCBI WGS metagenome assembly MRWG01 (sample SAMN06117577, study PRJNA244670) | biofilm metagenome | biome: Water; feature: Cathode Biofilm; material: Biofilm; isolation source: microbial consortium enriched at the cathode of a solar microbial fuel cell | place: USA: District of Columbia...
CACGAACGCGAGTTGCAACAAACCGAGCGCCCCCAGCAACAACGCGAGCACGAGCCAAAACCAGCGCCAGCGGCGGGACGTTGCGGCTTTGACGCAGGCACCGCGCCGCCGCTGGCGCTGGTTTTGGCTCGTGCTCGCGTTGTTGCTGGGGGCGCTCGGTTTGTTGCAACTCGCGTTCGTGTGGCGTGCCGAGCTGGTTGCTGCAGTGCCCGAAACCGAACCGCTGTTCGCGGCCGTGTGCGCGCGCATTGCCTGCGCCGAGACGCCGGTTGAACCGTCCGCGATCGAACTCGTCGCCCGCGACGTGCGCGATCATCCGCAGTACCGCGACACGCTGCTTGTCAATGCAACGCTCGTCAGCCGCGCCGCCGGGCCGACACCGTATCCGGTGATCCAGCTCGGCTTGCAGGGGCCGACGGGTACACTCATCGGCGTGCGTCGCTTCGCGCCGCATGAGTATCTCGACAAGAGCATCGACATCGCCGCGGGTATGCCGCCGAACCGCGCCGTCTACATCGTGCTCGAAGTGGCGCAGAGCGGTGACCGCGCCGCGAGTTTCGAATTCTCGTTCCTCTAGGTGCCGCCGTTGCGCGCGCGCGACGAGGTGCGTCATAGTCCGCGAAAAAAGTCCCGTCTGGCCCTTTCGTCGCTATAGCGAAGTAGCTATCATCAACCCCGCGCGGCCGGTGCGTTCCGCAAAGTCGAAACAATACGACTGGATCGAAGCACACACGCTTCAGCCCGGGCCGCGACGACCTATTACTCCGTTAAACGTCTCTTTATTGGCGGGCCACGAGTCCGTATTAGGGTAGCTTTCTCTCGGCATACTGGAACGGATGGAAAACGACGCGGATTTCCGGCTGGGAAAATTTCAATTCAGGCAACCGCTTATCGTCGCGCCGATGGCGGGGGTCAGCGATCGCGTTTTCCGCGCGCTGTGTCTTGCCCACGACGCCGACTATGCCGTCGCGGAAATGATCGCGAGCAATCCGCGCCTGCGCGGCAGCGACAAGTCGCGCCGCCGGCTCGAATTCGATGCCGGCGCCGGCATCCGGATCGCCCAGATCGCCGGCGCCGAGCCACACGCGCTGGCCGATGCCGCCCGCCACTGCGTTGCCGAGGGCGCGGACGTCATCGACATCAACATGGGCTGCCCGGCGAAAAAGGTGTGTAACAAGGCCGCCGGTTCCGCTTTGCTGCGCGACGAAGCACTTGTTGCGCGTCTGCTGTCGGCGGTTGTCGCAGCGGTCGAGGTGCCGGTTACGCTCAAGTTCAGGACCGGCTGGGATCCGACGCAGCGCAACGCGCCACGCATCGCGCGCCTGGCCGAGAATGTCGGTGTCGCCGCGCTCACGCTCCACGGCCGCACGCGCGCCTGTGCGTTCAAGGGGCCGGTGGAATACGACACGATTGCCGCGGTGAAACAGGCTGTTGCGATACCGGTTATCGCCAATGGCGATATCACGGATCCGGCGACCGCGGCCCGGGTGCTCGAATACACGGGTTGCGACGGTCTCATGATCGGGCGCGCTGCTTACGGTAACCCGTGGATATTTCGCGAGTTGAAAGCCGCCCTGAACAACGAACCGCAGCCCGCACCGCCGACCGTGACGCGCGTTCTCGCGACGATGGCCGAGCACGTCGATGCGCTGTACGGACTTTACGGCGAGCGCGCGGGCACCCGCATCGCGCGCAAGCACGTCGGCTGGTACGCGGCCCGCGTCCCCGGTGGCGCGGCGCTGCGCCAGGCGTTCAATCGCACGGAATCGGCGCGCGCCCAACTTGCGCTGATCAATCACTACGAAAACAACAATGAAGGAGCAATGGCTGCATGAGTGCAAACCAGGCCAGAGCAAACCGCCCAGCGTCCGTGACATCGGCTGCCCAGCCGCTCGCGGGACACGTCAGAGAGTCGTTGGAACGCTACTTCGACGAACTGAACGGACAGCCACCGAGCGATCTCTACGATCTCGTCCTGTCGGAAATCGAGCAGCCACTGCTCGAAGTCGTCATGGAGGAAACACGCGGCAATATTTCGAAAGCCGCGGCGTTTCTCGGTCTCAATCGCGCGACCCTGCGCAAGAAATTACACAAGTACGGACTCGGCGACTAACGACATGGCAGCATCCCGGCAGATCCAGACCGCGCTCATCAGCGTCTCCGACAAAACCGGCGTCGTGGATTTCGCCGCCGGCATCGCGGCACTCGGTATCGAGATTCTGTCGACGGGCGGAACCGCGGCATTGTTGCGCAAGAACGGTCTCGAGGTTACGGACGTGGCCGACTACACCGGCCATCCCGAAATGATGGACGGTCGGGTGAAAACCCTGCATCCGAAAATCCACGGCGGTATCCTCGGGCGTCGCGGCACCGACGACGCCGTTATGGCGGAACACGGCATCAAACCGATCGATCTCGTGGTCGTCAACCTCTATCCGTTTTCAGCCACGATCGCGAAACCCGGGTGTACGTTCGACGATGCGATCGAGAACATCGACATCGGCGGGCCGACCATGGTGCGCGCGGCGGCGAAGAACCACGCCGACGTCGCGATCGTCGTCGACCCCGCCGATTACGCGAGCGTCGTACCCGAACTTGTGGAACACGATCGGCGCCTGCATCCGCAAACGCGCTTCGCGCTCGCCGCGAAAGCATTCCGTCACACGGCTGATTACGATATGGCGATCGCCGGCTATCTCGCCGCCCGGGATTCACAACCGGACTTCCCGGAGCGCGTCGCGCTTACGCTGAAGAAAAAGCAGGAATTGCGCTACGGTGAAAATCCGCACCAGGGCGCCGCGTTCTACCTCGATGCCGAAACGCATCCGGGCACGATCGCCTCGGCGGTCCAGCTACAGGGCAAGGAACTTTCCTATAACAACATCGCCGATACGGACGCCGCGATCGAATGCGTATGGGCGTTCGACGATCCCGCGTGTTGCATCGTCAAACACGCGAACCCCTGTGGCGTGGCCGAGGCCGCGACGCTCGCGGAGGCTTATGAACTCGCTTACGCGACGGATCCGACATCCGCGTTTGGCGGCATTATTACGTTCAACCGGGAACTCGACGGTGACACCGCGGAGTTGATCACGGAGCGCCAGTTCGTCGAAGTGATCGCCGCGCCGGCGGTGTCGAAGCGCGCGCGGGAAATTTGCGCGGCGAAGAAGAACGTGCGCTTGCTCGAGCTCGGTCAGCGCGCGCCCGAACCGTTTCCGATGTGGGACTACAAACGCGTAACCGGCGGCTTGCTGATCCAGCATCGCGATCCGTTCCGCGACGCATTTACGGCCGGAGAGCTGCGGGTCGTCAGCAAGCGCAGCCCGAGTGACGCCGAAATGCGTGACCTGTTGTTCGCGTGGAAAGTCGTCAAATGCGTCAAGTCGAATGCGATCGTATATGCACGCAACCGGCAGACGATCGGGGTCGGCGCGGGGCAGATGAGCCGCGTCTACAGCGCCCGCATCGCCGCGATCAAGGCAGCCGATGAGAACCTCGAAGTTACCGGTTCCGTCATGGCCTCGGACGCGTTTTTCCCGTTCCGCGACGGCATCGACTCGGCTGCCGAGGTCGGCATCACGGCGGTGATCCAGCCGGGCGGCTCGGTGCGCGACGAAGAAGTGATCGAGAGCGCGAACGAGCACGGCATGGCCATGGTGTTCACCGGCAAGCGCCACTTCCGGCATTGAGCAGGACACGGATTTGAAAGTATTGATCATTGGCGGTGGCGGCCGGGAGCACGCGCTGGCCTGGAAGGTCGCCCAGTCGCCGGAAGTTTCGCAGGTCTATTGCGCACCCGGAAACGCGGGCACGGCGCTCGAATCCGGGGTCGAGAACGTTCCGATCGAGGCCGACGCGATCGCGGATCTCGTCGACTTTGCGCGTACGGAATCAGTCGAGTTGACGATCGTCGGGCCCGAAGCCCCACTCGTCGCCGGTGTCGTCGATGTTTTTACGCTGGCCGGGCTGCGCTGTTTCGGGCCGCGGCGCGAGGCGGCGGAACTCGAAGGTTCGAAGGCGTACATGAAGTCGTTCCTGAAGCGTCACGCGATTCCGACGGCGGCGTTCGAAACGTTCGACGATTTCGATCGCGCCAGCGCCTATATCCGCTCGCAACCCGTACCCATCGTGATCAAGGCTGACGGCCTCGCTGCCGGCAAAGGCGTTGTCATCGCCGCCGATCATGACGAGGCGATCGAGGCGGCCCGGGTCATGCTGTCCGGCGATGCGTTCGGCGCTGCCGGCAAGCGTATCGTCGTCGAGGAGTTCCTCACCGGCGAAGAAGTGAGTTTTATCGTCATGACGGACGGGACGAATGTCGTACCGTTCGCGTCATCGCAGGACCACAAGGCGCGCGACGACGGTGATCGCGGACCGAATACGGGCGGTATGGGTGCCTACACGCCGGCGCCGATCGTCGATGAGAAATTACACCAGCGGATCCTCGATGAGGTGATCGCCCCGACCCTGGCCGGGATGGCGGCGGATGGTCGGCCCTACCAGGGGTTCCTCTACGCCGGCCTCATGATTGGCGCCGATGGCGCACCGAAAGTGCTCGAATACAACTGCCGCTTCGGTGATCCCGAAACGCAGCCGATCATGATGCGCCTGCGTTCCGATCTCGCAACCGCGTGCCTGGCGCTGCTCGAAGGCCGCGGCGACGCGGTGGAACTCGACTGGGATCCGCGCAAGGCTCTCGGCGTCGTCGTTGCCTCGGGCGGATACCCGGCGAACTACGCGAAAGGCAAAGTCATCTCGGGACTGGAGACCGGCGCCGCTCCGGATACGTACGTGTTCCACGCCGGGACGACGCTTGATGACAACGACCGGATCGTGACCAGCGGCGGACGGGTGTTGTGTGTTGTTGGTCTCGGCGACACGGTCGGCGAAGCACAGGCCCGGGCGTATGCGCGGGTCGATGAAATCGCGTTCGATGGCGCGTTCTGCCGCCGCGATATCGGTTACCGCGCTATCGCGCGCGAATAGCCGGTTGCGCGCGGGGTTCAGACCTCACCGTTCCAGGCAAGAAAATTCCGCAGCAGGGTCAGGCCTGATTCCGCGCTTTTCTCCGGGTGAAACTGCGTTGCGAACACGTTGTCGCTCGCGAGCGCCGAGGCGAAACGATCGATGTAATCCGTTTCACCCATGACGATGTCCGGATCGTCGGGCACGACGTAATAACTGTGCACGAAATAAAACCGCGAACCGTCTTCGATGCCGTCGACAAGCGGGTGCGGTTTGCGCCAGAACACCTCGTTCCAGCCCATATGCGGGATCTTGCGCGGCGAACCATCGCTCGCGGGTCCGGCGTCGCGGCGAAAATGCCGCACGTTACCGGCAAACCGGCCGAGACACTCGACCCCGCCGTCTTCGTCGCTGTGGGTAACGAGCGACTGTAGCCCGAGGCAGATGCCGAGAAACGGGCGCGTCGCGAGCGCCTCGTTGAGGACGTCGATCAAATCGCAGCGCGCGAGTGATGCCATACAGTCGCCGATCGCGCCCTGGCCGGGGAACACGACATGTTTCGCGTTCAGGATCGTCGCGCGATCGTTGCTGACGACAATTTCGTAGTTGCCGCGCGCAACGTATTCGAGTGCTTTCGCGACCGAGCGCAGATTCGAACTGCCGTAGTCGACGATGGCTACGTCGGACATCTCTGTGGTTTCCTGTACATCCGAATCGAGTCCGGCGCGCGGCGGGGACCGCCGCGCGGACCCTGGGGTTTGCTATAACGTCCCTTTTGTCGACGGCATGATTCCGGCCATGCGCGGGTCGGGTTCGACCGCCACGCGCAGCGCACGCCCGAACGCCTTGAACACGGTTTCGATAATATGATGCGCATTCGTGCCGCGGATCATATCGATGTGCATTGTCACCATCGCGTGATTGACGAAACCCTGGAAAAATTCGTGGAACAGGTCGACATCGAAATCCCCGACCCGTGCGCGCGGAAAACTCACGTGATATTCGAGCCCGGGACGGCCGGACAAATCGAGCACGACGCGTGACAGGGCTTCGTCAAGCGGGACATAGGCATGTCCGTAACGCCGGATCCCGGTTTTCGAACCGAGTGCCTGGGTGACGGCCTGACCGAACGTAATGCCGATGTCTTCGACCGTGTGGTGCGCGTCGATTTCAAGATCGCCGTTCGCCTGCACATCGAGGTCGATGAGTCCGTGACGGGCGATCTGATCGAGCATGTGATCGAGAAACGGCAGGCCCGTTGCGAACACGCCGCTGCCGGCGCCATCGAGATTGACGCTCACCGTGATCTGGGTTTCGCGCGTATCGCGCGCAACGCTCGCTTGCCTCGCGTTCATGTCCTGAGCCGTATCGATCTTCGTGAAGAGGGCGCGTACATTAGCATTAGAAGCGGTCCGAAGGCGACCTCGAAGCGCCCGCGGACGGCATGATCTCCGACCAGCAACCATGCACGAAACGAACATGCACAATAAAGACTCCGTCGCCGACATCGTGCCGCAGGTGCGCGACTACCTGAAATGCCTGCAGGACACGATCTGTACCGAACTCAGCCGGATCGACGGTGCGGCGACGTTTCTCAATGATAACTGGCAACGCGAGGAAGGCGGCGGCGGGAGCACGCGCGTGCTCAGCGACGGCGGTGTGTTCGAACAGGCCGGGGTCAACTTCTCCGAAGTCAACGGCGCCGCCCTGCCCGCGGCGGCGACGGCGAAACGACCGGAATTGAGCGGGCGTGCGTTTCAGGCCATGGGCGTCTCGCTCGTCGTGCATCCGCGCAATCCCTATGTTCCGACCTCGCATGCGAACGTGCGCTTTTTCGTTGCCACGGCACCCGGGCAGGACCCTGTCTGGTGGTTCGGCGGTGGTTACGACCTCACGCCCTACTACGGATTCGAGGAAGACGCGCGACACTGGCACGCGACGGCGCAAAAAGCCTGTGCACCGTTTGGTCAGTCCGTATACGGGGAGCACAAGCGCTGGTGTGATGATTATTTCCATCTGCGCCACCGCAATGAGCAACGCGGTATCGGCGGCCTGTTCTTCGACGATCTGAACAACTGGCCAATCGATCGGTGTTTCGCCTACCTGCGCAGTGTCGGCGACAGTTACCTCGAAGCCTATGCCCCGATCGTCGAACGCCGCAAAGCAATGCCTTACGGGGAGCGCGAACGATCGTTCCAGCTGTACCGGCGCGGCCGCTACGTCGAATTCAATCTCGTCTATGATCGCGGCACGCTGTTCGGGCTGCAAACCGGTGGCCGCACGGAGTCGATCCTCATGTCGTTGCCGCCGGTGGTTAACTGGCGCTATAACTGGTCGCCCGAACCGGGGTCGGCGGAAGCCGATCTGTACGAAAAATTTCTCGCGCCACGCGACTGGCTTGGCGAACCGGCCTGAGGACGACAATATGGACCCGACGGAATTAATCGCGCGCTTGCGCGGAGTCGACCCCGCGGCGCTCGCCGATGCGGATAAATCAATCCGGGTGATCGCGCCCGAAATACGACCGGTCCGCCTCGGCCTCACCTTGCTCGGCCCGGCTTATACGGTTCGCTGCACGAATGATTTTTTCGCGATCATCGCCGCGCTCGAGGATGCCCGGCCCGGCGATGTACTCGTCGTCGATACGCAGGGCAGTACGTGTGCCGTCGTCGGCGAGTTGTTTTCGCTCGAAGCGGCACGCCTCGGCCTCGGCGGTATCGTCATCGACGGTGCGTGTCGCGATCTCTCGACTATCCGGACGCTCGAACTGCCCGTATACGCGCGCTCGATCACGCCGGTATCCGGCACCGTGAATGCGCTCGGGGAGCGCCAGGTCGCGATCGCCTGCGGCGGGGTCGAGGTGAATCCCGGTGACATATTGTTCGGCGATGACGACGGGATCATCGTCGCCACGGCGGCGGAACTCGAGCGCCTGCTGCCCGCCGCCGAGGCGATCAAGCAAACGGAAAACACGGTGATCGAACGCCTTCAGGCCGGGCAGAGTCTGCTGTCCATGCTCAACCATCGTGAACACGCGAAACGACTGCAGGCCGGTGATTCGGCCAGCAAGCTCCAGTTCAAACTGTGACCAGCCCACGTAATGAAGGAACGAACCGATGTCGAAAGCAGCACCCGTTAGCGCCGAGAGTTTTGCCGGCACCTGGCGTCTCGCGGATTCCTACGCCGAGACGGACGCCGGTCGCCAGGCGTTTCCGCTCGGTGAGAATACGCACGGGTTCATTATTTATGACGCCGCGGGCTATATGTCGGCGCAACTGATGAGCGACGGGCGTTCGCGCCTGAGCCAGCGCAATCTCGATGATGTGCCGCCGGACGAATTCCGCCAGGCCTACCTCAGCTATACGGCCTACTACGGCACGTTTACGCTCGACCCGGCGGCCGGCACCGTGGTCCACCACGTCGAAGGATCGCTCGCCGCGGGTTGGGTCGGCGGTGACCAGTTGCGCTATTTCGAATTCACCGACGATGGTGCGCTCGTGCTGAAAACACCGCCGATGCGCACGGTCGACGGCACGAAAGTCGTCAATACGCTCGTGTGGCGACGCGCGTGATACAGCTGTCCGCGGCGGGAATCAGCCCGTAAGCGGACGACCGTTGTCGACGATCACGCGACGCAGTTCGCGGATCGCGGGAAATATCTCGTGGTTTTGATCTTCGCCCTGGGCATCGAACGCGGCCTGTTCGAGTTCGCAGATCCAGCGATCCTCGGCAAAAATGCCGTTCGTGAACCACACGATAAAAGGCCACAGCACGTTGATCACCCCGGGTATCGAGGGGCGCCGGATCATCATGAGGCCATAGGTGTGGTTCGTGCGCTGTTCCCGATCGAGCGGGATATACACGTTCCATAAATCGAGCGCCGGCGTTTCGCTGCCGGCGGTCCAGAAGCGCAGCGTCTGGTAGGGGTATTGCGTGCGGATCGTCATCAGGTCGCGTTCTTCGGGCGCTGCGTCGGGCCGCTTGCCGAGCATGAATTTTTCGCCGAGTGGCTGCTTTCCGCTCGCCCGCTTGAACGTATAGTCGGCCTCGATCCAGTTATCCCCGCTGCGTGTACCGAGGAAAATCGTCTTGATCCCGCCCATGAGTTTGCGATGCAGGAACTGGTGATTCATGTCCATGAGATTTTCGTGCATGAACGACCAGTGGCAGCCAACCCGACGATCGAGATAGCGCGTCTTGTAGGCCGGATCGGACGCCGAAGGTATGTCCGGAAACGGGGTTGCCCCGGCTTTCGCCGGATCGCCGGGAAACACGAACAGGAGTCCGTAGGCCTCGCGACACGGATAACTCTTTACGCAGTTCGGTTTCAACGTGCACATGTCGAGGTAGGGCACGCTCGTGCACTTGCCGCTCTTGTCGTAAGTCCAGCCGTGGTAACCGCACTTGATGCCGTCATCGGCGACCTGGCCGACATGCAGCGGCACCTGGCGGTGAGCGCAACGGTCTTCGAGCGCGAATGGTTCGGCATTGCGGGGGCGCACGAGTACGATCGGTTCGCCGGCGAAACGTGCCGCAATCACCTTGCCGGGTTTCAAATCGCGGCTGCGCGCAACGGGATACCAGAAGTCGGGATCCAGGGCGGATTTGCGGATGTCCTGCGGCGGCTTCGGCGCGCTGACATCGGTCAGCCGCGCGGCATGTTCGGATTGCGTCATCGTTTCGGCTCGATTGGCGTCGCGCTATTGTATGCGAAAGTTGCTGTGCGGGCCCTCAAATCCGCCCTGACTAGAAGATCCCCGCCTCGAGACCGGCCGCCAGCGACATGCCGAGTTCGCGGCAGACATCGAGGCATGCGGGATCGAATTCTCCGGCCGCGATCACCGGCGGTGCGACTTCACGCCAGCGCAAACCGGTAATGATCCGCTGCATACTCGTCAACGCGCCCTCGCCGTCGTTACCGGCGCGGATCAGCAATGCATACGGCAAACCCTGTGAGTGTTCCAGGCAAGGGTAGTAGATCGTCTCGAAAAACATCTTGATGGCGCCGGACATATAGCCGAAATTTTCCGGCGTCCCGACGATCACGGCATCGCACGCGAGTACGTCTTCGGGTCCGGCGGCGAGCGCATCACGAACGATGACGTCTACCCCGTCGATTTCCGGGTCGCGTGCGCCGGCGATTGCGGCCTCGACCATTGATGCCGTATGGCCGGATCGGCTGTGGTATACGATAAGCAGTCGCTTCACGATAATGACGGCGAACTTTTCGGACGGAATGACGCGTGCGCGCCACGCGTGACCATAGCACGATGGGGATCATGGTATGCACGAACTCGACACTCTCGCGGTTGCCGGCGGTGACTACTGCGTGGGCCGCTGGCCCGGAGCCGGCGAGCCCGTCCTCGCGGTTCACGGCATCACTTCCAACCACCTGGCCTGGGCACGTATCGTCAGGGCACTGAACAGTGATTTCAATGTGTACGCACCGGACCTGCGCGGCCGCGGCAACAACGCGAAGTTGCCGCCGCCCTACGGGTTCGACGCGCACGTCGCCGATCTGCTGGCCCTGCTCGACCATTACGAATTGCCGTCGGTCGTTTACGTCGGCCATTCACTCGGCGCCTACATCGGACTCGATCTCGCGATCGCGGCGCCGGAGCGGATCCGCGGACTCGTGCTCGTCGACGGCGGGATTGCGTTGCCGTTGCGCGAGGGTAAACGTCCCGAGGACGTGATCAAGGGCGTGCTCGGGCCGGCGCTCGCGCGCCTCGATAATGTCTATCCGGACCGTGAGAGCTACCACGAATTCTGGCGGACCCACCCGGCGTTCCAGGATCCCGACGGTTTCAATGACGATGTCGTCGCGTTCGCCGACTACGATCTCGTCGGCGAGCCGCCGGCCATGCGTTCAGGCATCAACGCGGATGCCGTCAGCGCGGACGCTTACGGGCCGCTCGATCCGGCGATGGTGAACCGGATCGACGAAGTCGCGGTGCCGACCTTGCTGCTCACCGCGCCGCGTGGCCTGATGAACCAGCCGCAGCCGCTGTTGCCACCGGCTGCCGTCGCCGCAAAAGACGCCGCGAACGCGCACCTCGAGGTCAGCGAAATCGCCGACACGAACCATTACAGCATCACGCTCGGTGCCGGTGCCGGTCGGGTTGCGGCAGCCATTGAAACGTTTGTCGGCAAGCTCGGCTAAGGCTTATCCGAACACCGCGGCCGCGGCCAGGTCTTGCGTGCCGGCGGTACCTCGAGCCAGAACGTGACGGGTCCGTCATTCGCGAGCGATACGAGCATATCCGCGCCGAATTGACCGCTCGCAACCGGCGCATGCGCGGCCTCGGCGCGAGCGAGCAGATGATCGAACAGCAATTTGCCCGTTTCCGGCGGCGCGGCCGGGGTGAAACTCGCGCGCGTGCCCTTGCGCGTATCGGCGGCGAGCGTGAACTGCGGAACGAGCAGCAAGCCACCGCGCACGTCGCGCAGACTGCGGTTCATTTTTCCGTCATCGTCGGGGAAAACCCGAAAACCGAGCAGTCTTTCGAGCAGGCGATCGGCCTCGCGTTCGCTGTCGTCGCGCTGCACCCCGACGAGTACGAGCAGCCCGGTGTCAATTGCCCCGACGGGCTTCCCGGCTACTTCGACGCGCGCCTGCGTGACCCGTTGCAGCAAGCCGATCATGGACGCACGACCATCGGTGCAAACTCACGGGATCGCTATCGCGGCGCACGTCACGGGATCAGGCGCTCTTGAGGCGTTCTTCGCGGCGCCGGTCGTTTTCCTTCAGGTAACGTTTGCGTACGCGGATCGCGGTCGGCGTGATTTCCACGAGCTCATCGTCGGCGATGAATTCGAGTGCCTGTTCGAGATCGAACTCGATCGGGGGTGTCAGCAGCAGGTTTTCGTCATTGCCCGCTGCACGCACGTTCGTCAGTTGTTTTGCCTTGAGCGGGTTGACCACGAGATCGTTGTCACGCGAATGGATCCCGACAATCATGCCTTCGTAGACTTCGTCGCCATGGCCGACGAACAGGCGTCCGCGTTCCTGCAGGTTGAACAACGCGTAGGCCAGTGCCTTGCCCGCGCCGTTCGACACGAGCACGCCATTATTGCGATTGCCGATCACGTCGTTTTTCTTCGGCGCGAAACATTCAAACGTGTGGTACATGAGCCCGGCGCCGGACGTCGCGGTGAGGAATTCCGTGCGGAACCCGATCAGGCCGCGGGCGGGGATCCGGTAGTCGAGCCTGACCCTGCCCTTGCCATCCGGCTGCATCTGCTTCAGTTCGCCTTTGCGTTCTCCAAGACGCTGCATCACAGCGCCCTGGTTTTCGGCAGGCACATCGACGCTCAGCTGTTCATAAGGTTCGTGGTCGACACCGTCGATCTGTTTCACGATCACCTGCGGGCGGCCGACCGAGAACTCGAACCCCTCACGGCGCATCGTTTCCATCAGGATCGCGAGATGCAGTTCGCCGCGGCCCGAGACGATCTGTCGTTTCGGATCGCCGGTCGGCTCGACCCGCAGCGCGACGTTATGGATCAATTCCTGTTCGAGCCGCTCGGTCAGCTGGCGGCTCGTGACGAACTGACCGTCGCGTCCGACGAGCGGCGAATCAGATACTTCGAACGATACGCTGACGGTCGGTTCGTCGACGACGAGCGGCGGCAGCGCTTCGACATGCGCGGGGTCGCACAGCGTATCGGAAATCCGGATCCTGTCGATGCCCGAGACCGCGATGATGTCGCCGGCGCCGGCGTATTTCTGTGATACGCGCTGGAGACCCTTGAAGCCGAGGACTTCGAGAATTTTCGCGTTGCGGCGTTTACCCTCGGCCGTGACCAGCGTAATTTGCTGGCCGGGCCGGACCTCGCCGCGCTGTACGCGGCCGATGCCGATGGCGCCGACGTAGCTCGAATAATCGAGCGAACTCACCTGCATCTGAAACGGCCCGTCAATTTCGACCTCGGGCGGTGCGACGGAGTCGACGATGAGCTGGAACAACGCCGTCATGTCCTGTTCCGTGCCATCGGCCTCCGTACGCGCATAACCGAGCGTCGCGGACGTATAAATGACCGGAAAGTCGAGTTGCTCGTCGGTCGCGCCGAGCTGATCGAACAGGTCGAACGTCTGGTCGAGCACCCAGTCGGGGCGCGCGCCGTCGCGGTCGATCTTGTTGATCACGACGATGGGTTTCAGTCCCGCTGCGAACGCTTTTTGCGTCACGAAGCGCGTTTGCGGCATCGGTCCGTCGACGGAATCGACGAGCAGCAGGACGCAATCGACCATCGACAGTATGCGTTCGACCTCGCCGCCGAAATCGGCGTGGCCGGGCGTATCAACGATATTGATGCGGTAGTCATTCCAGATGATCGCGGTGTTTTTCGACAGGATCGTAATCCCGCGTTCGCGTTCGAGATCGTTGCTGTCGAGGATCCGCTCCGTGCGCTCGGCACCGCGTTCGAGGGTCCCGGATTGTTTCAGCAGCTGGTCGACGAGCGTCGTCTTGCCGTGGTCGACGTGCGCGACGATCGCGATATTACGTAAGTTACTGCTCATAAAATCTGTCTTCATCCGGGGCAAAAGGCGCGCCATTATACGGGCGCGGCTTGACGAATGCTCGATTTGTTTGTAGGCCCCGGCACCGCTTGTGTGCAATTCGTCGTTTTGTGAGACTGCAAGCGATGAAACGCCTCCACGTCGCGGACGACCCGATACTCGTTGGTTACCTGAAATCCGTACTCGAAGCGGCCGGGATCGCCTGCATCGTGCGCAACGAAATGCTCATCGGCGCGAGCGGCGAATTGCCGCCGAACGAGTGCTGGCCGGAGCTGTGGGTGCTCGACGAGCGCGACGCGGCGGCCGCGGCCGGGATCCTCGCGCAGGCACTCGCCGCGCCGCCGGCAGACGCGGCGGACTGGGTCTGCGCCCATTGTGGCGAAGACAGTGAGGCGCAGTTTCAGGTGTGCTGGTCGTGTGGATCGCTGCGGCGCTAGCGCCGGTTTCGCCGGCGCGCTTCCGGCGCGGGTGCCGTCGACCGGGCGCCTAGCCCTGTTCCCAGGGTAGACCGCGAAAGCGCCAGCCGTTAATCGTTCCACGGTGCCGGTTCGCGTCTTTGTCGCCTTCGAACCCTTCCTCGACGTTATACAGCTCGGTGTAGCCGTGCTCGCGCAGGCGCTCGGCGGCCGAGTAGGAGCGTGCACCGCTGCGGCAGATGAGCAATATCGGGCGATCGAGGCCAGGATCGCCATGGTCACCGACCGCGGCGCCGACGGCGGCTGCGAAAGCAGGATTCTCCTGCCAGTCCGGGAAGTCTTTCCAGGGCACGTGCAGCGCGCCGACGGGGTGTCCGACGTAGTCGAATTCAACGGTGCTGCGCACATCGATGAGGCACGAGCGCGGATCCCGGTCGAGCAGCGCTTTCGCCGCCAGCGGATCGATGCGCTTTATCGTCGTCAAAACGTCCTCCCGTTCATTCCTGCGAGTTCAGTATAATGCTCGTACACCACTAAACCCATCGATGATGCCATCGCGGCGGTACGTCGATATCCGCGTCACGGACGCGATCACGTGAATCATCCACTGTTGTATGGCAACCGAAATCCAGACCTCCATCGCAGCCGTTGATCTCGGTTCCAACAGTTTCCACATGGTCGTGGCGCAAACGTCGAACGGCCAGTTCAAGGTGATCGACCGGGTCCGCGACACGGTCCGGCTTGCCGCCGGCCTCGGCCCGGACAATATGCTCGATAGTGCCGCAATCGAACGCGGCGTCGAGACCCTGCACCGTTTTGGTGAGCGGATCCGCGATTTCGACCCCGAGAACGTGCGCGTCGTCGGCACGAACACGCTGCGCAAAGCGCGCAACGGGCAGGAGTTTCTGTCTCGCGGCGAGGCTGCGCTGGGCTTCCCGATTGATGTCATCGCCGGGCGTGAAGAAGCGCGCCTGATCTACCTTGGTGTTTCGCACGGCCTCGAAGACGAATCCGACCTCCGGCTCGTGATCGATATCGGCGGCGGCAGCACGGAGCTGATCCTCGGGCGCCGTTTCGACCCGCTGTTGATGGAAAGCCTGCATATGGGCTGTGTGTCGATGAGTACGGCGCTGTTTCCGGACGGGGCGATTTCGGCCCGCGCGATGCAAAAAGCCGAACTGCGGGCACAGCAGGAACTCGAGCCGATCGAGGCGCAGTATCGCGAACACGCGTGGCAGTCGGTAATCGGCGCATCGGGCACGAACATCGCGATCCGCGATGTGATTGTCGCGAACGGCTGGAGCAAGGATGGCGTTACGCGTGGTTCACTCGAGCAATTGCGCGAGACGATGATCGCCGCGGGGCATATCGACAAGCTCGAGCTCGAGGGACTGTCCGACGAACGCCGGCCGGTGTTTGCGGGCGGCGTGGCGATCCTGCTGGCGATTTTCCACACGCTCGGCATCGAGCACATGCGCGTGTCCTCGCAAGCCCTGCGCGAAGGTCTGCTGTACGACCTGCTCGGCCGCATCCAGGACGAGGATGTGCGTGAACAAACCGTGGCCGGATTGCTCGACAGCTACGCGGTAGACCGCGCGCAGGCAAACCGCGTGTATTTAACGGCCAAGGGCTTATGGGAACAGGTCGCGGAATCGTGGGATTTGCACCACGATGTGCACAGTCAGTTGTTGCGTTGGGCCGCGTTGCTGCATGAATTGGGCAGCGCAATCTCCCACAGCCAGTACCACAAGCACGGTGGCTACCTGCTCGCGCACCTCGATATGCCGGGGTTTTCGCGCGGCGAGCAGCGACATCTCGCGGTACTCGTGCGCGGGCACCGGCGCAAATGGCCGACCGCGGAATTCGGCACCGTCGCGGACCCGGTGCGGCCGGCACTCGAACGATTGTGCGTACTGCTGCGCCTCGCGGTCGTGTTGCATCGACGGCGCAGCGAGACACCACTGCCCGAAATTCAGGTCAAGGCGCGCGGGAACAAGATAAAACTCAGGTTTCCGGACGGCTGGCTCGGTATTCATCAACTCACGACCGCCGATCTCGACATTGAGGCCGGTTACCTGAAAACGGCGGGATTCAAGCTGAAGTTCAAGTAGGCCGGTCGCGGCCTTCGGGCTAGTCGCCGAGTCGCTCGAGCAGAATTTGTTGCGCATCGCGCGGTCGTGCGGAGCCCGGTTTCACCCGTACATACGTGCCGTCACTGCGCAGTACCCACGCCCGCACGTTGTCACTCAGATACAAATTCAGGCCCTGTTTGATGATCCGGTCGCGCAGCCGCCGGTCCTCGACGAGGAAGCAACTCTCGACCCGGTTGAAAAAATTCCGCCCCATCCAGTCCGCGCTCGACAGGTAGACGTCCTCGAGCCCGCCGTTGTAAAAATAGAACACCCGCGTGTGTTCGAGAAACCGGCCCACGATCGAGCGCACCTGAATATTTTCCGATACGTTCTCGATCCCCGGCCGCAACGCGCAGACCCCGCGCACGATCAGATCGATTTTCACCCCGGCGCGTGACGCTTCGTACAGCGCCTTGATCACCTGGACCTCGATGAGTGCATTCATTTTCGCGATGATTCGCGCGGGTTTGCCGGCGAGCGCGTTCTCGGCTTCGCGTTCGATGCATTCGACCATCGCCTTGTGCATCGTGAACGGGGACTGCAGCATTTTCTTCAGTTTGCCCGGCCGTCCCGGCGCCGTGAGCTGATGAAAAATCTTCTGCACGTCCACACCGAACGCGTTGTCGCATGTGAACAGGCCGTAGTCCGTGTACAGGCGCGCCGTGCTCGGATGATAATTGCCGGTGCCCAGGTGCACGTAGCGGCGCAACAATTTTCCTTCCCGCCTGACGACGAGGATCATTTTCGCGTGCGTCTTGTGGCCCACAACGCCATAGACCACGTGGGCGCCGGCTTCCTGCAGCTTCGCCGCGAGATCAATGTTCGCGCGTTCATCGAAGCGGGCCTTCAGTTCCACCACGACGGTAACTTCCTTGCCCGCACGCGCCGCTTCGACGAGCGCCTCGGCGACCGGAGAGTCCGGTCCCGTGCGATAAAGCGTCTGCTTGATCACGAGCACGTCGGGATCGTTTGCCGCCTGGCGCAGGAACTCGATCACCGGCACGAACGATTCGAACGGGTGATGCAGCATCAGATCGCCGCGCCGGATCACGGCGAACATGTCGGTCGCGAGCGCGAGACGTCGCGGGCGGCTGGGCGTAAATACCGGGAATTTCAGATCGGGACGTTCGACCATGGCCGGAACCGCCATCAGACGGGTGAGATTGACCGGACCGTTACAGCGGTAGATTTCGTTGTCGACGAGTTTGAATTCGTGTCCGAGGCGACTGATCATTTCGATCGGGCATTCGGCCGCAACTTCGAGCCGCACCGCCGCGCCAAAGCGCCGCTGGTCGAGTTCGCCCTCGAGCGCGCGCAACAAGTCCTCGACTTCCTCGTCGTCGACAAACAGGTCGCTGTCGCGCGTGACCCGGAACTGGTAGCAGCCCGTGACCTGCATGCCCGGGAAAATGTCGTCGACATGCGCGTGAATAATCGACGACAGAAAAACGAATTCATTCGGGCCGCCGGCATGCGACTCCGGAATATTGATGATCCTCGGCAACGCCCGCGGTGCCTGCACGATCGCAATCGCGCTGTTGCGGCCAAACGCATCCTTGCCTTCGAGCGACACGAGGAAATTAAGGCTCTTGTTCAGAATTCGCGGGAAAGGATGTGACGGATCGAGCCCGATCGGGCTCAGTACCGGCATCAGCTCACGATTGAAGTAGCGCTTCACCCAGACGGCCTGCCGCGTGTTCCATTGCGCGCGCTTGAGGAAGTGGATGTCTTCTTCCGCCAGCAGCGGGATCAACTCTTCATTCAGTACCCGGTATTGTTCACGCACGAGATCGTGCGCGATATCGCTGATCCGCCGCAGTTGTTCCACCGGGGTCAGCTGGTCCGGCCCGGTGGATTCCGACCCGTAGGCGACCTGCTGCTTCAGGCCGGAGACGCGAATCTCGAAGAATTCGTCGAGATTGCTGCTCGCGATGCACAGGAATTTGAGCCGTTCGAGCAACGGGTTGGAAGCGTCTTTCGCCTGTTCGAGAACGCGTCGATTGAACTCGAGCTGGCTGAGTTCACGATTGAGGTACAGTTCGGCGTCGCCGAGGTCCGGCGTTTTGGCATCCATGATTATCGGGGCACATACCACGCGCGTCGATCGTTCGCACATCAAAATCCCTGGTCGGCGTCAAGCGGACGGCGTGACGGATGATGCTAGAATCGCGCGCTATTTAATTATTCACCAGCACTTTTATCGCGGAAGCGCTTTCGAAACAATACGGAATCGTTTTTTGATTATAGCGGGTAGCAGCGTAAACCATGGCATCGAAAGATAAAAAGAGAAAGCGGTCGAAACAGAGCAAGAAGCGCGCAAAAAAGCTGACCGCGAGTAATGCAGATCGTCATGAACTCTATGAGCGATCGGTACAGGCTGTCGATGCCGAAATCGATTTCGTCGACGAAACGTTCACGACGCTGCGCGGCCGCCAGGCTTCACGCTTGCGCGAGGATTTTTGCGGCACGGGCAATACGTCCTGCGAATGGGTGCGCCGGCGACCGGGAAATTACGCGGTTGGTGTCGATCTCGATGCCGATGTCATGGCCTGGGGTCGGGAACATCACATCGCGAAACTCGCGGACGGAGCGAGCGAACGCATCGCGCTGGTGCACGGCGACGTCATGACCACCGATGTAGTCGACCAGGACATCGTGCTGGCGATGAATTTCAGCTACATGATCTTCAAGGAACGGACCGTCCTGCGTGACTATTTTTCCCGGGTGCGCGATTCGCTGAACGACGACGGGATATTTTTCCTCGACGCATTCGGCGGTTACGACGCCTTTCGGGTGGTCAAGGAACACACGGATTACGACGACTTTCGCTACACCTGGGATCAGGCGGCATATAACCCGATCACGGGAGACATGCGCTGTCACATACATTTCCGGTTCAACGATGGCTCGCGGCTGAAGCGGGCGTTCACGTATGAATGGCGCATGTGGACCCTGCCCGAAATTCGCGAAATCCTTGCCGAGGCGGGCTTCGCCAAAGTGACCGTCTACTGGCAGGGCTGGGATGAGAGCGGTGAAGAGGCCGACGGCGAGTTCTATCCCGCCACCGATGCCGAGCCGGACGCCGGCTGGATCTGCTACCTCGTCGCCGAACGCTGACCCGCGGCGGCGGCTGCCGGCGGCCGTGACACCGTCACACTCTTGTCATAATCCCCACGTCTAATGGGCCCGTCGGCCGCGGGTGCGCCCGCGGTCGCGCACGCGCCGCCCGGCGGCCCGTTTTTGTCGGCTTCAGGAGATTATGTTGAAAATTCAATCGCTTGCCTTCTTAATTGTCGCCCTGTGCGGGTATCTGCCAGCCGCCGCTGCGAATGACGCACTCGATCCCGACCTGGCGGAGTACACGAAGGCGAGCGGGGTTTCGGGCAACATCTCGAGCGTCGGATCCGACACGCTCGCGAACCTCATGACGCTGTGGACGGAAGAATTCAAGCGCCTGTATCCGAACGTGAACATCCAGGTGCAGGCCGCCGGATCGAGTACCGCACCGCCGGCCCTGACGGAAGGCACGTCAAACTTCGGTCCGATGAGTCGCAAAATGAAGGGCAAGGAAATCGAGGCGTTCGAGTCCCGCCACGGCTACAAGCCGACCGCGATTCCGGTCGCGATCGACGCGCTCGCCGTCTACGCCCACAAGGACAACCCGATCGAAGGTCTGACGATACCGCAAGTCGACGCGATCTTCTCCGCCACCCGGACGTGCGGCCACGATTCGGACATTACAAGCTGGGGCGACCTTGGACTCAGCGGCGAATGGGCTTCCCGTCCGATCCAGCTTTATGGCCGTAATTCCGTTTCCGGCACGTATGGATATTTCAAGGAAAAAGCGCTGTGCAAGGGTGATTTCAAGAATTCCGTGAACGAGCAACCGGGCTCGGCATCGGTCGTGCAGGGCGTAACGAAATCAATCAACGGCATTGGTTACTCGGGGATCGGCTACCGCACCTCGGGTGTGCGCGCAATCCCGCTGGCGAAGAAATCCGGCGGCGAATTCATCGCAGCGACCGCTGAAAACGCGGTCAGCGGCAAGTTCCCGCTGTCCCGTTTCCTTTACGTCTATGTCAACAAGCACCCGAATAAACCGCTGCCGCCGCTGGAGCGCGAGTTTATCCGCATGGTCATGTCGAACACCGGCCAGGCCGTTGTCGTCAAGGACGGATACATCCCGTTACCGGCGAAAGTGACGGCGAAATTCGACGCCCTGCTCGGTGGCTGACCCGTCCCGCGCAATCGCGTTTCGCCACGCTCCGGAAAGCCGCCCCCGTGCGGCTTTTCTTTCGTCGGCGGGCGGGCCATGATCGACAACCTTCAGGTCTGATTCCGGTAATCCGCCGTGGAAAGCGCGCTAAACGAGATATCCAAAGCAACCGAGGCACGACGTCGCGAATGGCGCATGCTCAAGGATCGCATGTTCGCGGCGACGATGGCGGTTGGCGGAATTGGCGTGATCATCGCGATCGTGATGATCTTCTTCTACCTTTTTTATGTGGTGGTGCCGATGTTTGCCGGCGCGCGCATGGAAGCCGCGGGCACCTATCAGCTACCGTACAAGGGCAGCGATATCGCCCGGCTGACGCTCGACGAATATGCCGAAATCGGTCTCGCGATATCAACCGCCGGCGACTACACGTTCTTCCGTGCGGCCGACGGTACCGCGATCAAGCAGGGCACTATCGAGCACCCCGAAGGTCATGAGCTGATTGCAAGCGTTGGCGGTGACCCGCAGACGCACACGTTCTATACCGCTTACGCGGACGGTACCGCCGTTGTCGTTCGCGCCGACTATGCGATTGCCTATCCGAACGACAAACGCGCGATCACCCCGTCGCTGGTTTATCCGCTCGGTGCCGAGCCGATCGATCTCGGACTCGAAGGCGCGCCGCTGCGCAGAATAAGTGCACAGACGAACGCCGAGGAAACGACGATAGTCGCCGTGACCGAGAGCAATGACGTCGTGCTGACGTACGTCATTGCCGAAGAATCGCTGCTAGGCGATGAGGTCGAGATCGAAGTCTCGCATGCGCGCCTCGCGGCCGTAAACTTCCCCATCGAAACCGTGCTCGTCGACGCCGGGCAACGCGAACTGTACGTCGCGTCACCTGACGGTCTACTCGAATTTTTCGATATCCAGGACAAATCGGCACCGGTATTGGTCGACCGCCTCGATGTCGTCGACGGTGACCATCGCCTGACCGCGATGGAGTCGCTCGCGGGCGGTATCTCGGTTCTCGTCGGCGATTCCGGTGGCCACATCGCTCAGTGGTTTCCGGTGCGCGACGAAGCCAACAATTATTCGCTGCAACACGTCCGCGATTTCAACGCGTTCAAATCCCCCGTCAACCGCATCGAGCCGGAGTATTTCCGCAAGGGCTTCGCCGCAACCGACAGCGACGGCAACGTCGGTCTGTTCCATACGACGGCCGAGCGCGTGCTGCTCGTTGACAACATCGCCGGCGGGATCATCCGCGCGCTCGCGATCGGTCCGCGCGCAAACGCCCTGCTCGCGGTCGATGACAAAGGCGCCGCGCACTACAACGTCGTGCACAACGAACACCCGGAGATTTCGTGGCGCTCGCTGTGGGGCAAGGTGTGGTATGAAAGTCGTGCCGAACCCGAGTACATCTGGCAGTCCTCGTCGGCGAGCAGCGATTTCGAACCGAAATTCTCGCTCACGCCGCTGACGTTCGGCACCATCAAAGCGGCGTTCTACGCTATGTTGTTTGCGATTCCTCTCGCTATCTTTGGTGCCGTGTACACCGCCTATTTCATGACGCCGCGAATGCGGAATTTCGTCAAGCCGTCGATCGAGGTGATGGCCGCGCTGCCGACGGTCATTCTCGGCTTCCTCGCCGGCCTGTGGCTCGCGCCGTTGATCGAGCAATATCTCGCCGGCGTATTTTTGTCGTTCGTGCTCGTGCCCGTGTCGTTCGTGCTCGCCTCGCTGCTCGCCGAGCGCTTGCCGCGCCGGTGGCAGGCGACGGGCTGGGAGGCGGCGGTCCTGATACCGGTGGTCTGCCTCGGCATGTGGCTGTCATTGACCCTGAGCGTACCGATCGAAACCTTGTTGTTCGACGGCAACCTGCCGTTGTGGCTCAACCGTGAGTTCGGCATCACCTACGACCAGCGGAATTCGCTCGTTGTCGGTATGGCGATCGGTTTCGCGGTAATCCCGACGATATTCTCAATCAGCGAGGATGCCGTATTCGGTGTGCCGCGGCATCTCACGTCCGGGTCACTCGCGCTCGGCGCGACACCATGGCAAACGGTTGTCGGTGTCGTGATTCTCACCGCGAGCCCGGGCATTTTCTCGGCCGTGATGATCGGTCTCGGTCGCGCCGTCGGTGAGACGATGATCGTCCTCATGGCCACCGGCAATACGCCCATCATGGACATGAATATTTTTCAGGGTTTTCGCGCTTTGTCGGCGAATATTGCCGTTGAAATGCCGGAATCCGAGGTCGGCAGCACGCACTTTCGCGTGTTGTTTCTTGCGGCGCTGGTCCTGTTCCTCGTGACTTTCATCGTCAACACGGTCGCGGAAATCGTGCGCCAGCGCCTGCGTGTCAAGTACAGCAATCTGTGATGCCGATAGTCGGGAAAATTCGTAACTGGGTTGGCAGCGGCAGCCCGTGGGTGTGGCTCAGCGCCGGTATGGTGAGCCTTAATCTCGTCATGGTGTTTGGCCTGCTACTGCTGATCGCCACGCGCGGACTCGGGCATTTCTGGCCGGCAACGATCGAAGCGATCACGATCAACGAACCGGACGGCGGGTCGCGCACCCTGCTCGGGAACGTTGTCGAGGAAGAAATCGTCACCGCGGCGCGGATTCGGGGTCGCGGTGATTTCGTTCCGGAAGGTGTCGAATTCGTCACCCGCTACCTTCTGAAGGTCGGGAACCGGGATATCGGCGGCGCCGATTTCGTCTGGATCAACGAACCCGACATCAGCGCGCGCACGATGCCGCGGGACATGTTTATCACCGAGCGCGACGAATGGGGTGATTTCTACGGTTATCTCGTCAGCGTTGAACGCGACGGAGCGACTATCGCCAGTGGTGACGAGGCCTGGCCCGCGCTGCAACAGGCACTGGCGGAAAAAACCGCCCTGCGCGAGCGGATAAAAACGATCCAGAAAGGCGATATCGGTCGCATCAATTACGCGATGGAGCGCCTGCGTTTGCGCGAGCGACGGCTCGAAATCGACGGTGATACCGATCCGGCGAAGCGCGCGAAAATTTCCGCCGAGCGCGCGGAACTCGAGCAGACTTACGCCGGCTACAGCGACACGCTCGCCGGCTTGTACGAAGAGATCGGACGCTACAGCGTGACGGCGCACACGCAGTCCAGAACCGAGGTGGTGTTGCCGGTGGCGCAACTCGTGCGCGCTTTCCGGCCGAACCAGATGAATGTGTTCGAAAAGATCGGGCATTACGGCACGAAAGTCTGGGAATTCGTCAGCGACGAGCCGCGCGAGGCGAATACCGAGGGTGGCGTATTTCCGGCCATCTTCGGCACCGTATTGCTCGTGATCATCATGTCGATTTTCGTGACCCCGTTCGGGGTGATCGCGGCGATTTACCTGCGTGAATATGCCCACCAGGGATTGCTCACCCGCACGATCAGAATTGCCGTGAACAACCTCGCCGGGGTGCCGTCCATTGTCTACGGTGTGTTCGGTCTCGGCTTCTTCGTGTATTTCCTCGGTGGCAATATCGATGAACTGTTTTTTGCCGAGGCGCTGCCTGCACCGACGTTCGGTACGCCGGGGATCCTGTGGTCGGCACTGACGCTCGCTATTCTCACCGTGCCGGTGGTTATCGTATCGACCGAAGAAGGGCTCACGCGCATCCCGCGCGCGATTCGCGAAGGTTCACTCGCGCTCGGCGCGACGAAAGCCGAAACGCTGTGGCGCACGGTACTGCCAATGGCGACCCCGGCGATGATGACGGGGCTGATCCTCTCGATCGCCCGGGCGGCCGGTGAAGTCGCCCCGTTGATGATGGTCGGGGTGGTAAAGCTCGCGCCATCGCTGCCGCTGGACGGCAACTTTCCGTTTCTGCACGTCGACCGCAAGTTCATGCATCTTGGCTTTCATATCTACGATGTCGGATTCCAGAGTCCTAATGTCGAAGCGGCACGCCCGCTCGTATACGCGACCGCGATGCTGCTCGTAATCCTGATCGTGGCGCTGAACATCGCCGCGATTCGAATTCGCAATCAACTACGGGATAAGTACAATGCCGGTGACTCCTGATCCCGAACTGACAACCGCGTCGTCCGCCGGGGATGCCACGCCATGACTGAAGCCCGGAAGCTCGCAATGCCCATGCCCGATCTTGCTGAAGAAAAACCCGGCGCGGACGAGCCGAACGCCAGCCGTCGACCGCACGAAAAGATTTCGCTGAAGGTGTCGAACCTCGACCTGTTCTATGGCGACCAGCAGGCTTTGAACGGGATCAACATGGAGATCCCCGAGAAGAAGGTCACCGCGTTCATCGGGCCGAGCGGTTGCGGTAAATCGACACTGCTGCGTTGTTTCAACCGCATGAACGACCTCGTCGATAGCGTGCGTATAACCGGTTCGATCCTGCTGCACGACGAGAATATCTACGCCCCGAACGTCAACGTGGCGAACCTGCGCCGGCGGGTCGGCATGGTATTCCAGAAGCCCAATCCGTTTCCGAAGTCGATCTACGAGAACGTGGCTTACGGTTTACGCATCCAGGGGGTGAAGAACCGCCGCACGCTCGACAAGGCCGTCGAGCGCTCGCTGCGCGCCGCGGCCCTGTGGGAAGAAGTGCAGGACCGACTCCAGGAGTCCGCGTTGAGTCTCTCAGGCGGTCAGCAGCAGCGTCTCGTGATTGCACGGGCAATCGCGATCGAGCCGGAAGTGCTGCTGCTCGATGAACCGGCATCGGCGCTCGACCCGATCTCCACGCTCAAGATCGAAGAGCTGATTTACGAACTGAAACGCGACTACACGATTGTCATTGTCACGCACAACATGCAACAGGCGACGCGCGTTTCCGATTACACGGCGTTTATGTACCTGGGTGACCTTGTCGAGTTCGGTGATACGAAGAAAATTTTCACGAACCCGGAGCAGAAGCAGACCGAAGACTACATTACCGGCCGTTACGGTTAACCCTCGAGGGGCAAGGCATCATGGCGCTGCGAAACATTCCAACCCACATCTCGCAACAGTTCGACAAGGAACTGAACGATCTGCGCTCCAATGTCCTGGCCATGGGCGGTCTCGTCGAAGACCATCTCACCAAGGCGCTGGACGCGTTGAGCAACGGCGATTCCGAACTTGCCGAGTATGTCGCCACGCACGATTACAAGGTCAACGCGCTCGAAGTGGAGATAGACGAGGAATGCACCGGGATATTGCTGCGCCGGCAGCCCGCCGCCGGTGATTTACGACTCGTACTCGCGGTAAGCAAAACGATCACGGATCTCGAGCGGATCGGCGATGAAGTCGAGAAAGTCGGCCGCATGACGGTCGACCTGACGACGCAGGAAAGCCCGAAAGCGTATTACGTCGGTATCCTCGCGATGGGCAATCACGTGAAACGGATCCTGCATGATGTGCTCGATGCGTTCGCGCGTATGGATTCGCAAGCCGCGTTCCGGGTTGCCCAGCAGGACCCCGAGGTCGACGCGGAAAACGACGCCATCATGCGTCAGCTAATCACCTACATGATGGAAGACCCGCGCAGCATTTCGCAGGTTCTGAGCGCGGTTCTCGCCGTGCGTGCATTCGAACGGATCGGCGACCACGCGAACAACATCGGCGAATACATCATCTACTTCGTCGAAGGCAAGGACGTTCGTCATACTTCACTCGAGGACATCGAGCAGGAGCTGAACCTTTCGCGGAACAAAAGCTAGCGCGGACGCGCCGCGTCACGCGGTACGGTCGATCGACGCGCCTGAGTCGTTGTCGTTGATATCTTCGACGATCACTTCGGGCGGAAAGTCGCAACGAAACGTGCTGCCCACGCCGGGTTCGCTCTCGATATGCAGGGTCGCGTCGTGACGCGCGAGGACGTGCTTGACAATCGCGAGCCCGAGTCCGGTGCCGCCACGTGTTCGCGCGCGTGAACTGTCGGCCCGATAGAAACGCTCGGTTACGCGGGAAAGATGTTCCGGGCCGATCCCGATGCCGTTGTCGCGGATTGACAGATGTGCGCCGTCGTCGTCACGGTACCAGTGTATTTCGATGATGCCGCGCTCTTCGGTGTACTTGACGGCGTTGTAAATCAGGTTCGAGATGCAGCTGTAAAGCTCCTTGTAGGACCCGAGGATCGATACATCCGTCTCGAGCTCGAGCGTGAAAATGCGCTCCTGGTGGGCGGCTATCTGCTGCGATCGCCGATGGATATCCACGATTAGCTCGGCGATCGGTACCGGCTTCGGGTTGTCGACCCGGTCGTGCTGCTCCAGTGTCGACAACTGCAGTAAATCCTCCACGACCGCCTGCATGCGGGCCACGTGATCGCTCATCTGGGTAATCGCGCCCTCCCACCCGGGCGGGCACACGTCGCGCTGCGCCGACATATTCTCGAGATAGCCGCGCAACACCGTGATCGGGGTGCGCAGTTCGTGCGAGACATTCGCCACGAAATCACTGCGCACCTGGTTTGCGCGGTGGAACTGCGTGATATCGCGCGCGACGCACAGCCGCTGGTGATTACCCGAGGGCGTGATCCGCACATTGAGCTGGATGTCCTGATCGATTGGAGACGGAATGTCGACGCTGGAGTTCGGCTCGTCGCGGTCGATGAATTCGAGCAGCGCCGGAATTCGCACGAGGTTGGACAAGCGTTGTCCCGCATCTTCCGGCCAGCGAATACCGAGCACATCTGTAGCGGCCTTGTTCGCCCACTGCACGTTGCCGTCATCATCGAGCACGACCGTGCTGTCGGGCAGCGCCCGGGTCGCCTGCTGAAACTGTTTCAGGTAGCTGCCGAGTTTTTTCTTGCGCTTCTTGTGGCGTTCGCGCAGGTAGTCGATTTCCCGGCACAGGTCCTCGAAGACTCCGCGCGGATCGGGCGCTTCGGTTTGCTTGCGGTTACGGATCCAGCCGAGCAGCTGGTTGAGTTGACGATGTAGCCAGGCACAGTACACGGCGAGCGCGACGGCGAGCCCGAGGAAGGCGTCACCGAGCACCCAGCCGGTGACGAGTCCGGCGAAAACCGCCGTGCCGGACCGGATTATGTCGCTGCTATGCATCACGGTAATCGAGTTTAGAACCTCCCGCGGCGGGCCGCTACTTCGTTGTCACCCGCGGCGCGGAAACTTGTCCGCCGCGGTGGTCAGTCGACGGAAAACCGGTAACCAACCCCGCGTACGGTCTGGACGTGCCGATCGCACCCGTACGGTGCGAGCAGTTTGCGCAGCCGCCGGATATGGACATCGACGGTCCGCTCTTCGACGTAGGCATTGTCGCCCCACACCGCGTCGAGCAATTGCCCGCGCGAGTGCACCCGCTCCGCGTTCGTCATGAAAAAATGCAGCAGGCGGAACTCTGTCGGGCTCAGCTCGACCGTGTTGCCGGCAATCGTGACCCGGTGGGTGCGTGTATCGATGTGGATTTCACCGCGATCAATCGCGTCGCGGTCCGCATCTTCGAAGCCACTGCGGCGAATCACCGCACGCACGCGGGCGAGCAATTCGCTCGTTGAAAACGGCTTCGTGATGTAGTCGTCGGCGCCCGTGTCGAGCGCGCGTACCTTGTCGACCTCTTCGCCCTTGGCGCTCAGCATGATGATCGGAATCGCCCGGGTTTTCGTGTCGCGCTTGATACGGCGGGCAAAGTCGACCCCGCTGATCCCCGGCAGCATCCAGTCGAGCAGGATCAGATCCGGGTTTTGACGGCTCACCGCGGCGTGCGCTTCTTCCGCATCGGCCGCTTCGTAGCAGGTATGCCCGTCGCCCGCGAGGGTGAACGTCAGCATCTGGCGGATCGCGGGTTCGTCATCGACAATCAGAACAGTTCCCATCATGGCTACCTGCGTGGCGCGCCTCTATTTTGTCATGGAATGAACGTCGCGATCGTAGGCAGGGTATATGACGTGTTTGTGACAAGCCGCGCCATGGGGCCGGCGATACCGCCAAATCGCCACATACCCGCGGCGCGCAGCACTAACCGGTGCCGTTAATTTTTCCCGCGTTACGTCCGGAACCTTGGTTCCGGCCGAACCATTGAGTAGTCTCGCCAGTGGCCGCCATGGTGGCGACCTTAATCACCCGGGACTGCGCGGAAGCCGGCACGCCGTGTCGCGGTTCGCACCCGGCAGGGGAAACTGCCGCCGCGCCCCGGATCCAAGGAAGGAGAAGACACATGACCCTGTTACATAAAATCCTCGTCGCCGGGCTGCTGGCGATATGCCTTGGCGTCGCGAACGCCGAGCCGCTCGATATCAATTCGGCGGATGCGCCGGCCATCGCGGCGACCATTTCCGGCATCGGGCCGGCGCGAGCCGCGGCGATTGTCGCGTTCCGCAATGAGAACGGGCCGTTCGGATCGGTCGACGACCTCGTGCTGGTCAAAGGCATCGGTATGGCCACGATCGACAAGAACCGCGACAAACTGACAGCGGTGAAACGCTAGGTCTCGCACGTTACCGACCCGGCGCGAGCCGGGTCGGCTTTTGCGCGTCCGTATGCCCTCAGGTATGCTTCGCGACCGCAGCGTTACCCCGCCGGGTTCGACCGTGACCACGCGATTAGCCGTGCTTCGAGCGACCGATGCGCCGTTACCGCTTCAACCGATCCCTTGAGTAAAGAACCGACCCCGATGGAACAACGGTACGACCCCGGCGCCCTGGAATCCTCGCTGCAGCAATTGTGGCTGGAACAACGCACATTTGCGGTGAAAGAAGATCGCGATCGCGAAAAGTTCTATTGCCTGTCGATGTTTCCCTACCCGAGCGGGCGCCTGCACATGGGGCATGTGCGCAATTACACGATCGGTGATGTGATCTCGCGCTATCAGCGCATGCTCGGCAAGAACGTTCTCCAGCCCATGGGTTGGGATGCGTTCGGACTGCCGGCCGAAAACGCCGCGATCGAAAATAACGTACCGCCGGCGCGCTGGACCCGCAGCAATATCGACTACATGCGCGGCCAGTTGCAGCGCCTCGGCTTCGCCTACGACTGGGATCGCGAACTCGCGACCTGTGACCCCGATTACTACCGCTGGGAGCAGTGGTTCTTTACGCAGCTGTACGAAAAAGGCCTCGTTTACCGCAAGAAGGCCGTCGTGAACTGGGACCCGGTCGACCAGACCGTGCTCGCGAACGAGCAGGTAATCGACGGCCGCGGCTGGCGTTCCGGCGCGCTCGTCGAACGCCGCGAGATCCCTCAGTGGTTTCTCCGCATCACGGACTATGCGGACGAATTGCTGCACGATATCGACAAGCTCGAAGGCTGGCCGGAAGCGGTGAAAACGATGCAGCGCAACTGGATCGGTCGCTCCGAAGGTCTCGCCGTGCGGTTCGCGCTGTCGTCGGGGGACGGCGATCTCGAGGTTTATACCACCCGCCCCGACACGCTGTACGGCGTCACCTACATGGCCGTGGCGCCGGAACATCCACTGGCCACCGCGGCCGCCGGGACGAACGCGGAACTGCGCGAATTCATCGACAGCTGCCGAACGATGTCGACGTCCGAGGCGGATGTCGAAAAAATGGAGAAACGCGGGATTCCACTCGGTATTACCGTCGATCATCCCTTGACCGGCGAGCCGATCGGGATCTGGGTCGCGAATTTCGTCCTCATGGGCTACGGCACCGGCGCGGTCATGTCCGTGCCGGCCCATGACCAGCGCGACTGGGAATTTGCCACCGCCTACGGTTTGCCGATCAAACAGGTCATCTTTCCGGCTACGGGCGACAATCCCGGCGTTGCGGACTGTGCCTATACCGACAAGGGCGTGCTCGGCAACAGCGCGGAATACGACGGCCTCGATTTCGCGACCGCGTTCGATCGCATCGCTACCCGGCTCGAAGCCGAGCAACGCGCCGAACGTCGCGTGCAGTTCCGTCTGCGCGACTGGCTCGTCTCGCGCCAGCGCTACTGGGGTTGCCCGATCCCGGTGGTGTACGCCGAAGACGGTACGCTTGTACCCGAAGCCGCGGAGCGTTTACCGGTGCGTCTGCCCGAGGAAGTGGAATGGCAGGGCGTGTCCTCGCCGCTGAAAGCGATGGACGACTTCGTCAGGACCGACATCGCCGCGAGCGGTGCGCCGGCATTGCGCGAGACCGATACGTTCGACACGTTCTTCGAATCATCGTGGTATTTCGCCCGGTTCTGTTGTCCGGACGCGGACAACGCGATGGTCGACGAACGGGTCGATTACTGGATGCCGGTCGATATTTACATCGGCGGGATCGAACATGCGGTGTTGCATTTGCTCTACGCCCGCTTTTTCCAGAAGCTCATGCGCGACGTCGGGCTCGTCACCCCGGGTGAGCCTTTCACCCGCCTGCTGACCCAGGGCATGGTGTGCAAGGAAACGTATTACCGCGAAGCGGACGGCGGCAAGCCGCAGTATTTCAATCCCGCCGATGTCACGGTGGAAACCGACGACAAGGGGCGCGCGGTAAAGGCGGTCGCGAACAGCGATGGCCAGCCCGTGATCATCGGGCCGGTGGAGAAGATGTCGAAGTCGAAGAACAACGGCGTCGACCCGCAAAAGCTCATCGACGAATACGGCGCCGACACGGTACGCCTGTACACGATGTTTGCCGCCCCGCCGGACCAGGCGCTCGAATGGTCGGACGGTGCCGTCGAGGGCGCTTCGCGGTTCCTGAAAACCCTGTGGCGGCTCACGTGGCAGCACCTGCAGGAAGGCGATTGCGGGCCACTGGATCCGGGCGCACTGAGCCCTGCGCTGAAGGATTTACGTCGCCAGATCCACGAAACAATCGCGAAAGTGACGGACGACATCGCGCGTCGCTACAAATTCAACACGGCCATTGCCGCCGTCATGGAGATGACGAACGCGTTGTCGCGCCACTCCGACGACAGTGACGCCGGCCGCGCGGTCATGCGCGAAGGCCTCGAGACGGCTGTATTGCTGCTCGCGCCGATTGTGCCGCACTGCACGGATGCGCTGTGGCGCGCCCTCGGTCATACGGAGCCGCTCGTCGATGCGCGCTGGCCGGAAGCGGACCCGCAAGCGCTCGAGCGCGATGAAATCACGCTGGTTGTGCAGGTGAACGGCAAGAAACGCGCTGAAATCACCGTCCCCGCGGACAGCGACGAGCGCGCGCTCGAAGCCGCGGCACTGGCCGACGATAATGTCGGCCGGACGATAGACGGCAAGCAAATCGTCAAGGTCATCGTCGTCCCCGGGCGTCTTATCAATGTGGTCGTGCGATAATCCGGACGAATGATTGCGAACCCGAAAGTAGTCGTTGCCGTGCTCCTCGTACTGAGCCTGTCGGCGTGCGGTGGCTGGAGCCTGCGCGGCACCCGCGATGCCGTGTCCGTCGATTCCGTCTTTATCAGCCAAACGAGGGCTGAAACCCTGCGTCGCGCGCTGACCACGGAGCTGGCGAATTCCGGCGTCCGCATCAGTCGCAGCCGTGCCGACGCCGGGGCCGTGGTCGAAATTTCCGGTGAATCATTCGACCGCCGGGTTCTCTCGGTCGACTCCGACACCGGCAAGGTGCGCGAAATCGAACTGGGCCTCGAGGTCGAGTTCTCGATCCGGGGCCGCGACGGCAAGCTGCTCGTGCCACCGGAACGCGTCTCCTGGGCCCAGGATTACGTGTTCGACGAAAGTTCGCTGCTCGGCACGAACGAGCGCGCGTCACTCGTCGAGCGCGAACTCGCCGAGGACGCCGCGCAATCAATCCGGCTGCGCCTCGAAACGATCGATTTTTCGGCCCAGACCAAAGCCCGGTGAAGCGTCCGCGAGCAGGCGGCGCAGACATGAATTACCGGTCGACCGGACGATGCTGACAAGTCCCGAGAAACTCCCGTCCGATCTCGACCGACGTGGCCTTGCGCCCGCCTACCTCGTGTTCGGGGACGAACCCCTGCAGGTGATGGAAAGCGTCGACGCGATCCGCGCCACGGCACGCGCCGCGGGTATCGGCGAGCGTCTCGTGTTCGAAGTGGAGGCCGGCTTCGACTGGCAGCAGCTGCTCGCGGGGACGAACGAGTTATCGCTGTTCGCCGAACGCCGGCTGATCGAGATCCGTCTTGGCGGGCGCAAGCCGGATAAAACCGGGAGCGCAATTCTCGCCGATCTGCTGGCCCGCGACGATGTCGATGACGTCCTGCTGCTCAGCGCCGAGAAGATCGATCGCAACGCGCAGAAGTCGAAATGGTTCAAAGCGATCGAGCGCGCCGGGGTCGTCGTGCAGGCACGCCAGATTGTCGCGCGCCAGCTCGATCGCTGGATTCAGGAGCGTGCCCGCCGCTATCACCTGACCGTGACCACGGCGGCGGCTGAATTAATCGCCGTGCGCGCCGAGGGCAATCTGCTTGCGGCCGCACAGGAGATCGACAAGCTCGCGCTGCTTGTCGACGGCGGCGAGGTGGATGTCGACATCGTTCTCGGCGCAACCGTCGACAGTGCACGTTTCGACGTGTTCTCACTCATCGATGTCGCGCTCGCCGGTGATGCCGCGAAAGCGGTGCGCATGTTGCGCGGATTGCGTGAGGAAGGCACCGAGGCCGTCGTCATCGGTTGGGCGGTGAACCGTGAATTGCGTACGCTGCTGAATATCGCCGCCGCGGTCGCCACCGGCCAGGCTGTCGCGTCAGTATTGAATGAGCACAAGGTATGGAGCTCCCGCACGGGCATCGTGCGGCGGGCGCTCGAGCGAGCACCGCTGGGCCGCCTGCGGCAGCTGTTTGAACGCAGCATCCGCCTCGACCGGATCATCAAGGGGGCCGCGCCCGGCAACCCGTGGGACGAACTCGAACTGATCTGTCTTGGTCTCGCGACCGGCCGGGGGCGTTAGGGGCTTGATCGACGCAGTGCTAAACTGACGGCGGAATTACGCACCTGAACGCGGCTAACGACCGCGCGTCCCCGAGGACCCATAGATCCATGAGCACACGAGCCGACCAGTTGCACCCAGTCGACGCGCCGGATCCCGAACAATATGTCCGCGAACTCGGCGTCGCGGCGCGCAGCGCCGCGGTCGCGATGGCGCGCGCGACGACGGCCATGAAGAATGCCGCGCTCGAGGCGATCGCGGTCAATATCGAGAATTCCGCCGCGCAAATCCTCGCCGCCAACGCGCGCGACATCGCGGCCGCGAACGGGCTCGAGCAGGCGCTCGTCGATCGTCTCGAATTAAACCCGGCGCGCATCGCCGCGATGGCCGAGGGCCTGCGCCACGTTGCCGGCCTGCCCGATCCGATCGGCGAGACGACGGACTTGCGCTACCGCCCGAACGGAATGCAGGTGGGGCACATGCGGGTGCCGATCGGGGTCATCGGGATCATCTACGAGTCGCGCCCGAACGTCACCGCCGATGCCGCCGCGCTGTGCCTGAAAGCCGGCAATGCCGCGATTCTGCGTGGCGGTTCCGAAGCGCTGCACTCGAACACGGCGATCGCCGCCTGCATCGCCGCAGGCCTCGCCAGTGCGGGATTACCGCCGCAGGCGGTACAGGTATTCGCAACGACGGACCGTGCTGCCGTTGGCGCCCTGCTCGCGGCCAGTGACTACGTCGACGTGATCGTGCCGCGCGGCGGCAAGGGTTTGATCGAACGGGTCAGCGCGGAAGCGCGCATGCCGGTGATCAAGCACCTCGATGGCGTTTGCCATGTGTACATCGACGCGGCCGCGGATCCGGACAAAGCGTTTGCGATTGCGCTCAATGCGAAAACCCAGCGCTATGGTACGTGCAATACGATGGAAACCCTGCTCGTGGCGGCGCCGATCGCGGCGCAGGTATTACCGCGCCTGTTCGCGGCCTACCGCGAAGCCGGCGTGGAATTGCGTGGCGACGCCGAGGTCCGGGCGCTCGATGCGACGGTACTGCCGGCGACCGAACAGGATTGGTACGAGGAATATCTTGCGCCGATCCTGGCTGTACGGATCGTGGCCGACCTCGACGCGGCAATGGCGCATATTCGCCAGTACGGCTCGCAACACACCGACAGCATCGTGACCGAGGATCTCGCCGCGGCGCGCCGCTTTCTTGCCGAGGTGGATTCGAGTTCCGTCATGCTGAACGCCTCGACCCGCTTTGCCGACGGCTTCGAATACGGTCTCGGCGCGGAGATTGGAATCAGCACGGACAAAATTCACGCTCGCGGTCCGGTCGGACTCGACGGGCTCACGTCGCAAAAATGGATCGTGATTGGTGACGGGCATATCCGCGAGTAATCCCGCTCAAGTGCACCGCGCCGGCTAGATGTCCGAACCCGTCCCGGAGCAGCGCGCGATCGGTATCCTCGGGGGTACGTTCGACCCCGTGCACATCGGTCACATCCGCCTCGCGATCGAGGCCACGGAATTGCTGAACTTCCGCGCCGTGCACTTCGTGCCGCTGAACGTGCCAAACCACCGCGCGCCGCCGCTCGTCGACGGCGCGGCGCGATTCGAAATGCTCGCCGGCGCGCTCGACGGGGAACGCCTGATCGCGGACGACCGCGAGCTCGTGCGCGGCGGTACCTCGTATTCGATCGATACGCTGACATCCTTGCGTGCCGAGTTTCCGGCGGCCCCGCTGTGCCTGTTGCTCGGCGCCGACGCGTTTCACGGCTTGTGCTCGTGGCACCGCTGGGATGAGTTGCTCGATGTCGGACACCTCGTCGTCGTCGACCGGCCGATCGCGGCGACCCCGCTCGATCCACGCCTCGAAATGCTGATCGACGCACGCGGGACGGCGGCTGCAGCGGATTTGCACAGCGCACCGTGCGGCCGGATTTTTTTTCAGCCGATCCCGTTATTACCGATCTCATCGACGGATATCCGCGCCCGCATCGCCGCCGGGCGTGACATCCGTTTTCTCGTACCGCCGTCCGCCGAGCGTATGATAGTGGCGCAACAACTGTACCGGACCTGATATGACAGCCGAACTCGACTCCGAAGCACTCCGCGATCTCCTGACTAACTCGCTCGATGACGGCAAAGCCGAGGATATTCGCGTGCTCGATGTGCGCGACCTGACGTCGATCACCGATTACATGATCGTCGCCTCCGGCCGTTCCGCGCGACAGGTGAAGGCGCTGAAGGATCGCGTGCTCGAGGCGGCGCGCGACCAGAACATGCGTCCGCTCGGGGTCGAGGGCGAAAACGTTGGGGACTGGGTGTTGATCGATTTCGGCGACGTGATCGTGCACACGATGCGGCCCGAGACCCGCGACCACTACCAGCTCGAGAAATTGTGGGAACGGGCGGACGCGGCGCCAGCGACGGAAGCCGCTGCCGATTCCTGAGACCCGGTCCTTGCCGGTTCAGGCCGCCGACGATGCGCCTTCACATATTCTGCGTCAGTAAACGCCCGAGCGACTGGGTCGCGCGCGCGTCGCAGGAATACCTGAAGCGCCTGACCGGCCAGCTCGATGTCAGTATCACGGAAATCGCGCCGGCGGCACTGTCGAACCGGGCACTCAGCCTCGACAAGGAAGCTTCGCGAGTGCGTCGCGCGATGCCGCGCAAGGCCTATACGGTCGCGCTCGATGAGCGCGGCAGCGCCTGGTCGACGCGCGACCTCGCATCGAGGCTCGACGGCTGGCGCGGGTCCCACGGCGATGTCGTGTGTCTCATTGGTGGCGCCGCCGGTCTTGCGCCGGCGCTGCTCGACGAGGCGGACTGTACCTGGTCACTGTCCGCACTGACCCTGCCGCACCAGCTCGTGCGCGTGATCCTCGTCGAACAGATCTATCGCGCCTGGAGCGTGCTGAACCAGCACCCCTATCACCGCGAATGACAGCAGCGAGCCCGGCATGGAGCACTGCGATCCGGACGCCGGCCCGGAGTAAGGCGCATGGCTGAAAAATCGGCGGCCGCGCTCGTCCTCGCATCGGCATCACCGCGCCGCGCGGCCCTGCTCGACCAGATCGGCGTGCGCTATGTCGTCGACCCCGCCGACATCGACGAGCGTGAACGTGCGCACGAGGCGCCGAACGACTACGTTCGCCGCATCGCGCTCGACAAAGCGGAAACGGTCTGCGGTCGCCGCGGGCGTATCGAGCCCGTGCTCGGCGCGGATACGGCCGTCGTCATCGATGACCGCATCGTCGGTAAACCGGCCGATTTCACCGCCGCGGCCGCGATCCTTGGCGCACTGTCGGGGCGGTGGCACGAGGTCTACACCGGGGTTGCGCTCGTACACCGCGCGGCGAGCGTCATCGCGGTCCGTACGCGGGTGAAATTCCGGGTGCTCGAAAGCGCCGAAATCGCGGCGTACTGGGACACCGGTGAGCCAGGCGATAAGGCCGGCGCCTATGCCATCCAGGGCATTGCGGGTGCGTTCGTCGAGCGCATCGACGGCAGTTATTCGAACGTCGTCGGATTACCGCTGATGGAAACACTCGACCTGCTGAGCGGTGCGGGCATCGCCCATGCGCTGACGAAAACCGCGGTTTAAATAGGTGTGCGTAAATCTGCGGCACTGTGGCTTCGGGACCGGAACCACGGTCTACACCCCATCCTAAGTCCCTTCCCCTCGATTTGAGGGGAAGGGTACCGGGTCCATCAAGGTCGGTGTTGCATAATTTGGAGCACGTGTTTGGTCCGGCGATTCACCCGAGCACGAAGTCCCCGGCGAGCTTTTTCGCGAGCGGCGCATTGTTCAGGCGTACGTAGTCGGGCAGGCCATTGCGGTAAGGCGGATAGTCCTCGCCGGCGATCAGCGGACTCAGGTAACGCCGGCATGCCGCGGTAATGCCATAACCGTCCGGCGTTATGTAATCGCGCGGCATCAGCTTCTCGACGTTCGCGACATCCTCGAGGCGGGCTTCCCCGATCTCCCAGGCGTAGGGGTCATCGGCGGTGCGTACGATCGTCGGCATGACGGCGGACTTGCCGGCGAGCGCCATTTCGACTGCCGCGCGTCCGAGCGCATAAGCCTGTTCGACATCCGTTTTCGAGGCGATGTGGCGGGCCGCGCGCTGCAGGTAGTCGGCCACGGCCCAGTGGTATTTCAGACCGAGTCTTTGTTTCAGCAGCTCGGCGATCACCGGCGCAACCCCGCCGAGTTGCGCGTGCCCGAACGCGTCGCGCGTGCCGGCATCGGCGACAAACTTGCCTTCGCTGTTGCGCAGGCCTTCGGATACGACGATGGCACAGTAACCGTAATTCGCTACGCATTCCTCGACGCGGGCAACGAAGTCATCTTCGTCAAACGTGATTTCCGGAAACAGGATCAGATGCGGCGGGTCACCGGCCTGCTCCTGCGCGAGGCCGCCCGCGGCCGCGATCCAGCCGGCGTGACGCCCCATCACTTCCATGACGAAGACCTTCGTCGAGGTCTTCGCCATCGAGGCAACATCGAATCCCGCCTCACGAATCGATACGGCAACGTATTTCGCGACCGAGCCGAAACCGGGGCAGTTATCCGTAATGGGCAGATCGTTGTCGACCGTTTTCGGGATCCCGACGCAGGTGAGCGGATAACCACGCTCGCGGCTCAGCTGAGCGATTTTGTTCGTCGTGTCCTGCGAATCACCACCGCCGTTGTAGAAGAAGTAACCGATATCGTGGGCGGCGAAAACTTCGAGCAGGCGTTCGTACTCGGCGTGATTCTCGTCCAGGCCCTTCAGCTTGTAACGGCATGAACCAAACGCCCCGGACGGGGTGTGCCGCAGTGCCGCGATGGCGGCGTCGGTTTCAGCCGAGGTATCGATCAGGTCTTCGGTCAGGGCACCAATGATGCCGTTGCGCCCCGCGATGACATTGCCAATTCGGTCGCTGTTCGCGCGCGCCGTCTGGATCACGCCACAGGCGCTCGCATTGATGACGGCCGTAACCCCGCCGGACTGGGCGTAGAATGCATTGCGTCGTCCCATCGTTACTCCTAAGCTAGCTGGTCGTGAAAGGGCTTGTACCCGGTAAAAGTCCGTAAACCCGTTGGGTGTTCCCCGTCCGGGACGCCATACTGGGGCTCGACCCCGGAACGACGCTTGCGGACGATTGGTCTTGCGAATTATGCACCATGACCGCGGCCGCGCTCGAAGGAACTCAAGCGTCCGGTTCCGGCCTAAGTATCCGGGCAGTGCCGCGAGGCCTGCTCCCGAATTCATCAAAACATGGTAACGCGCAGTGATACGCAAGCGACGACATCAACCTGCCCGACGCCTTCATTGCGGCGTCCTCCTGGCCGCGTTCCTTGCGTGTAATCCCGCCGCAGCGCTCACCGAAACGGAAGCCCTGCCGGACTTCGGCGATTCGTCGGGCGCGATTATTTCGCCGGAACAGGAAAAGCAGCTCGGCGAGGGTTTCATGCGCCAGATGCGGCGATATGCGCCGATCATCGACGATGAAGAGATCGAGGATTATATTCAGAATCTCGGCGACAGCCTCGGCAAATTGTCGGGTTACGAAGGCGAGTTTACGTTTTTCATGCTGAACGCCCGGGGCATCAACGCGTTCGCCGTGCCGGGTGGCTTCATCGGGGTGCATGCCGCGCTGATCCTCGAATCGAAGAGCGAAAGCGAAGTCGCCTCCGTACTTGCACACGAAATCGTCCACATCACCCAGCGCCACACCGCGCGCATGATCGAAGCGCAACAGCGCACGAGTATCCCGGCGATGGCGGCCCTGCTCGGCGCGGTCGCGATAGCGGCGATGAACCCGGAAGCCGGGATGGGCGCGCTCATGGGCGTTCAGGCGATCAATGCGCAGCGACAGATCAACTTCACCCGCGCGAACGAACGCGAAGCCGACCGCATAGGCATCCAGTTGCTGCACGAAGCCGGTTTCAACACGTATTCAATGGGCGATTTCTTCCAGCGCCTGCAAACCGCGAGTCGTTATACCGACCCCGATTTCATCCCGGAAATATTGCGTACGCACCCGGTCACCGTGAACCGCATCGCCGAGGCCCGGGAGCGCGCGGAGCGTCTCGGCCCAACCCCGATTCGTGAAGACAGCTACGACTACCACCTCGTGCGAACGAAGCTCGATGTGCTCGGCGCATCCGACCCGGCGGCCGTCAAGCGCTTCTACAAGACCGCGCTCGCGAACGCCACGACGGTGCATCCGAGCGTTGCCCGCTACGGTTACGTCCTCGGCCTGACCGCGTCGAACGAGTTTGACCAGGCCCGCATCGAGGTGGCGAAACTGTTGCTCGAACAACCGAATATCCTCGCTTTCCGGCTCGCGGCGGCGAATATCGAGTTCGAAGCCGGTAATATCGACGAGGCGTTGACGCATTACGCGGCGATTTATCGCGATAATCCGAACAGCCGCGCGGCAGCCTATGGTTATATCAATTTACTGATCCTGGCCGACAAGCCGGATGTGGCAAAGAAGCAGCTGCGGAATCTGCCGTTCGCCGGCCGTGGCGATCCGAAAATGTACAAGCTCCTCGCCGAAGCCGAGACCCGGCTTGGCGAACGCGCGAACTCGCACTTTTCGCTGTCGGAATACTACCGTTCGCTCGGGGAGTTGCGCCTGGCCATGCGACAACTTCGCCTTGCCCAGGACGTGCCGGATTTGTCCAACTATCACCGCCTGCGGATCGACGCGCGACTCGATGAAATCACCGATGAACTGGCGCAGCTCGAGAAAGGAACGGTCGCGCGCGATAAAGAACGCGAGGAACGCCGGCGCTGAGTTTGCCGGCGTGCTGCGGCTGAGACCTCGCGTTGCGCTGCTCGTGCTGCTGTGCGGATGGCATGCCGCCGGACCCACGGCCGAACCTGCCGATGGTCGGGCGCTCGCGTTCGCGCGCGACAAGGGTAACTGCCTCGCCTGCCACGTCATCCCCGGTGGCACGCAGATGGGTGACATTGGACCACCGCTGGCCGACATGCGCGAACGCTATCCTGATCGTGCGCGACTCGTCGCCCAACTGTGGGATCCGGGCCGGTTTAACCCACGGTCACTGATGCCGCCGTACGGGCGGCACGAAATCCTGACCCGTGAGGAGATTGAGGCGATCGTCGATTTTCTGTATTCCTTGTGAAATGAAACGCAATCCGGACATCCCCGCTCAGCCGCGCCCGCTATCGCGCCGGCAGCTGCTCGTCGCATTCATCGGTGGCGCGCTGTCGGCGCCCCTGGCATGGGCGGCCGCGCTGATGTCGCGACCCGTTGCCGCGTTCCGCGCCGATTCCGTCGCCGCGACCATCGCCGAGCTGTATCCCGGTCAGCACGTTACGGACAGCGACGCCATTCGGGTGGCGGCAGCGGATCTGGCCGAGAACGGCGCAGTCGTCCCGATCAAGGTGACGACGGACCTCGCCGGGGTGCGCAGTATATCCGTCATCGCGAGCGCGAATCCGGTGCCGCTCGTGGCGACGTTCGTCTGTGGTCCGCGCACGAACGGCTTCGTCGCAACCCGGATTAAACTCGCTGAATCGTGCGACGTCGTCGCCGTCGTCGAGACGGCGGACGGCTGCTTCCGCGCGCAAAAATCGATCGAGGTCACGATCGGCGGGTGCGGGGTGTAATCGTGGCCGGGACGATCAAGATTCGCACGCAGCTGAACGCGGACGTGGCAACCGTTCGCTTGCTCGTGAAACACCCGATGAACGTCGGCGGCAAGCTCGGGGATGGCACGGTCGTCGAGCCGCATTTCATCAAGGAAATCACCTGCACGCATAATGGCGAGGTGGTCATGCTCGGTCACTGGGGCGCCGGCGTGGCGCGCAATCCCTATCTGTCATTCACGTTCAGTGGTGCGGGCAAAGGCGATGAATTCGTCGTGCGCTGGCTCGACAACCAGGGCGCGACGGACGAGTTCACGACTCGATTGTGACCGTTTTGCGAGTACCCCTGGCGGCATTGCTCGCCGTGAGTTGCTGGATGGCGCTGGCGAACAGTGTCGCCGCGGCGCCGCCGGTGGATGTCGCCGCCGACAGACAGGCCTTCGTCGAGGCCTATCGACAGCGGTTCCCCGGGGTCGCGGTCGATGATTTCGTGCTCGGGGTTTACGCCATCGATCGCGCGCTTGCGGCCCAGTACGCCGAAATCAACGAATTCCCGCCCTACGAGTTCGCGCTCGACGAAGGCTCGGACCTCGCGCACGCGCCGTTCGCGAACGGGAATTCACTGCTGGAGTGCCTGCGGCTCGATGAACGGGGCGTGCATCAGTATCCGTACTTCGATACCGCCACGGCGCGGGTCGTAACGCTGGCGCTCGCGGTCAACGAGTGCCGGCAAGGCAATGGCGAGCCGCCGTACAGTTACCGCAAAGGAACCCTGACGAAAATCCTTGCGCACCTGAATTTTGCCGCGCGCGGTACCCGCCGGGACGTGGCGCTGCCGGATACGCCCGCCGCGAAATCCGCGTACGCCGCCGGCAAGGCGTATTTCCTGCAGAAACGCGGCCAGCTGAATTTGTCGTGTGCCGATTGCCACGTCACCGCGGCCGGTCGCCACTTGCGTGAACAGACGCTCGCGCCGCTGCTCGGCGCGGTGAACCATTACCCGGTCTACGGTCTAAGCTGGGGTGCGCTCGGGACCTTGCACCAGCGGTTCGTCGGCTGTCTCGAACAGGTGCGCGCGGATGCGGAGTATCCGCAGAGCCGGGCTTACCGCGAACTCGAATACTTCCTCGCGCTCATGAGTAACGGCCTGCCCATGACCGGTCCGGGTATCCATCGCTGAAACATGGCGGCCCGGGCGGTCAGGCAAAAGTAAAAATTGTGTTAAATGCCCGGATCCGCCGGTTGAGTGCGGTGCAGTTCACAGAAATCCGCGATTGGCAGCGTATGATTGCTCCCCTCGTCAGGCAGAGGTCGGGTATAAAAACCGGCCCGCTAATAAAAACGCAAACATAAAAAAAGTAGGGTTAGCAAGCAAAGAATGAATAATACGATTCGCTCGTCGTCCATCCTTGACCTCATCGGTGTCGCCGCGATCGCCGTCGCCGCCGCCGCCCTCGCCGGGATCCTGTGGTTCGCCAACGTGGTCCCCGAAAATATACTGTTCGGCACGTTTCACGGGTTTCTCGCGCTCGGACTGGGCAGTTTCGCCATCGGGCGGGTGCTCGAATTGACCCGGGTCGTCATCGCCACACCCGATCCGAAGACGCTGCGTGCACAACGGCAGGTCGACCAGGCCGCGGTTATCGTGTCTGCGCCGAGTAACGTCACTGAAGGAAAATTCAGCAAGGCGGCGTAGCGAGGACATCACCTCTGCGCACGGGACCCCGTTCCCCGTATGAAAGCCGGCCATCGTGCCGGCTTTTTATTTCGTGGAAATGACACCGGGGCGGCGCCGCTGGCACGCGCTTGCATGATTAATGAGGCGAGGAATGGTGGGCCGTGTAGGGATCGAACCTACGACCATCGGATTAAAAGTCCGGTGCTCTACCAGCTGAGCTAACGGCCCGAAGCGGGTTTGTCGCGGGACGGTACGAACCGCCGCGATCCGCCGTGGCGGTATGCGGCGATTCGCCGGCCCGTCACGTGAAGGCCGGCGATGATAACGAAAATGCACGCGCCAGTCCAAGCCCGCCGAAACCGGCCCGCCCGCCGCGTTCGATGAGACGCCGCGCAGCAGGATAATGATCACTGGTACTTGATATTTTTTACCGAGACCGTATTTTCCACAGGCGCTTACTGACTCACTGGAAAAACCATGCCTATTTACGAGTATCAATGTAACGAATGTGGCCATCAGTTCGAGGCCATGCGAAAAGTGTCCGACGGTCCGCCGGACGCTTGCCCCGCGTGCGGCAAGGCGGCATTGCAAAAGCTCGTATCCCGGGTCGGTTTCCGGCTGAAGGGCACCGGCTGGTACGAAACGGACTTCAAAACAAAGTCCGGCGACAAGAAAACCACCGATAGCGGTGACAGTTCAAAAGGTGACAAAAAGGAGCTGGCGACAAAAACCGAGCCTTCAACCACCGAAACGAAGAAGCCCGCGGCGAGCAGCGAATCGTAGGCACAGCGCGCGCGAGGTCAACGCGCCGGGCACGTCAGCACGTCCCCGGCGCCGATCCGCGCGTTTCGGTCGCGCGATTACCGTGTGGCCGATTGCGACGCTCAAGCGCACGCCGTATCATGCGCGCGCGGTTGAGCCACCGGAAGACCGGGGCCCCGTCCGAATTATTCCGGCCCCGACGACGGCCCCACCCACTAGCCTGCAAAAGACCCAGCCATGCGTAGTCATTACTGCGGACAAATAACCGAAGCCGAACTCGACAGCGAAATCACCGTCTGCGGTTGGGTCCACAATCGGCGCGACCACGGTGGCGTAATCTTTATCGACCTGCGTGATCGCGCCGGGATCGTCCAGATCGTGATCGACCCCGATACGCCGGAGAGTTTCGCGACCGCCGAACGCGTTCGCGGCGAATTCGTGTTGCGCGCGAAAGGCCGGGTGCGGCGGCGCCCCGAGGGCACGGAAAACACCGATATGGTGACCGGCAAGGTCGAAGTCCTGGTCAAGGATCTCGAGGTCCTGAACGCTGCCGCGACGATTCCGTTTCAAATCGACGAGCACCATATTCACGAAGATACGCGTCTGAAGTACCGCTACATTGACCTCCGCACGGCACGCATGCAGCGCAACATCGCATTGCGCGCGCAGGTCAGCCGTATGCTGCGCGACTATCTCGACGCGAACGAATTCCTCGACATCGAGACGCCGATGTTGACGAAGGCGACCCCGGAGGGCGCGCGCGATTACCTCGTGCCGAGCCGCACGCATCCGGGACGGTTTTTCGCCCTGCCGCAGTCACCGCAGCTGTTCAAGCAGCTGCTCATGATGTCCGGCTTCGACCGCTACTACCAGATCGTGCGCTGTTTTCGCGACGAGGATCTGCGCGCGGACCGGCAGCCGGAATTCACGCAGCTCGATGTCGAAATGTCGTTCGTCGAAGAAAACGATGTCATGGGGCTCATGGAAGCGATGATCCGCTCGGTCTTCGCGAATGTACTCAATGTGGCCCTGCCCGATCCGTTTCCGCGTTTGAGTTATGCCGAAGCGATGGCGCGTTACGGCAGCGACCGTCCCGATTTGCGCAATCCGCTCGAGCTTGTCGAACTCGGCGACATCATGGCCGCGGTCGAATTCAAGGTGTTCGCCGGTCCGGCGAAGGATCCGGCGGGTCGCGTAGCGGCGATGCGGGCGCCTGGCGGTGGCCGCCTGACCCGCAAACAAATCGATGACTACACGGATTTCGTCGCGATTTACGGCGCGAAGGGGCTTGCCTACATCAAAGTCAATGAGCTTGCCGCCGGGCGCGACGGCCTGCAGTCGCCGATCCTGAAATTCCTGCCCGACGACGTCGTGACGGCGATTCTCGAGCGCACCGGCGCCGAGGACGGCGACGTGATCTTCTTCGGCGCGGACACCGTCGACACGGTCAACGCGGCCCTCGGGGCCCTGCGCGACCGGGTGGCGCTCGACCTCGATTTGCTCGAAGACACGTGGCGACCCGTATGGATCGTCGACTTCCCGATGTTCGGGTGGAGTGCCGAAGGCAAGCGCTGGGAGGCGCTGCATCATCCGTTCACCGCACCGAGTGGCTCGCTTGACGACCCCGCCACGGCCCTGTCCCGGGCCTACGACATGGTGCTCAACGGCAGCGAAATCGGCGGCGGCTCGATCCGTATTCACAATCCCGAGACCCAGAGTGCGGTTTTCGACCTGCTCGGCATCCCGGCTGATGAGGCGCGGGAGAAATTCGGCTTCCTGCTCGACGCGTTGCAATACGGTTGCCCGCCGCATGGCGGGATCGCGTTCGGGCTCGATCGCCTCGTTATGCTGATGGCGGGCGAACAGTCGATCCGCGACGTGATTCCGTTCCCGAAGACCCAAACCGCGAGTTGCCTGATGACCGCAGCGCCGGCCGCGGTCGGCGAGGCACAGCTGAAGGAACTCGGAATCCGTTTGCCGAGAGTCGGCGAGAAAGAACGAAAGTAAGCGGTCACTTACGTTTTTGGCTACTGTTCCAGGCACTTTCCCGGACATTGTTATTGCTAACCGGCGGCGGCAACGGGTCCGTAACTGCGGTCCGGCTGAATTTGTGCTAAACGACCCCATATAGAGATTACGGGGTTGGCGCCCGCCGGCCGCCCGACTGATCTGGAGCAAACATGGCCACACCGATACAAGGCGTTATCGATATCGAACTGCCGCGATTCGACGTTCCGCCGACCCGGAAAGAACACCTCTCCGCGACGGCGACCGCGGCGCTCGAAGCGGAAATCACCGAACTCCTGCGCGCGCGCGACGCCGTGCTCGTCGCGCACTACTACACCGATCCCGCGATCCAGGCGCTCGCCGACGCCACCGGCGGATATGTCTCGGATTCACTCGATATGGCGCGCTTCGGCCACGAACACGCCGCGTCGACGCTCGTCGTCGCCGGGGTCCGGTTCATGGGCGAAACGGCGAAGATCCTGAATCCCGAGAAACGCGTGCTGATGCCGGATCTGAACGCGAACTGTTCGCTCGACCTTGGCTGTCCGGCCGAGCAGTTCAGTGCGTTCTGCGATGCCCATCCGGAGCGCACGGTCGTTGTCTACGCGAACACGAGCGCCGCGGTGAAAGCCCGCGCCGACTGGATGGTGACGTCCGGCAGCGCGCTTGATGTCGTGCGGCATCTCGATGCACGCGGTGAAAAGATCCTGTGGGCGCCGGATCGCTACCTCGGCGACTACATCCGCAGCCAAACCGGTGCCGATATGTTGTTGTGGAACAGCGCCTGCATCGTCCACGAAGAGTTCAAGGGACTCGAACTCGAACAACTGCGCGCGAAGCACCCGCGGGCAAAAGTCCTCGTCCATCCCGAATCTCCCCCGTCCGTGATCGCGCAGGCCGATGTCGTCAGTTCAACGAGCGGCCTGATTGCGGCCGTCCGCGATCTCCCCGCCGAGGAGTTCATCGTTGCCACCGACGCCGGCATTTTCTTCAAGATGCAGGCCGCCGCCCCGCACAAGACGCTGATAGAAGCACCGACGAGCGGCCACGGTGCAACCTGCCGCAGCTGCGCGCATTGCCCGTGGATGGCGATGAACCGGCTCGAACCGCTGGCCGAGGTACTGCGCCACGGGACGAACGAAATCGAATTATCGGCGGACGTGTGCGAACGGGCGCGGATCCCGATCAAACGCCTGCTCGATTTCGCGGCCGCCGGCAAACAGACGATTTACGGTAACAACGACGCCTGATTCAGGCCTCGCATTCGCTGCAAGCGCGACGCACATCTGCGAAAATACGCGCTGCTTGAAGTAACCACCCGGGAATAGGCATGGCAGGGCACAGTAAGTGGGCGAACATCCGGCATCGCAAGAGCCGACAGGATGCAAAGCGTGGCAAGATCTTCACCCGGCTGATTCGGGAAATTACCGTGGCCGCACGCATGGGCGGCGGCGATCCCGGCTCGAATCCGCGCCTGCGCGCCGCGATCAACGACGCGCTCAGCAACAACATGACGAAGGACACGATCAACCGTGCCGTGACGAAAGGCGCGGGTGGTGGTGAGGGCGATACCTACGACGAGATCCGTTACGAGGGTTACGGTCCCGGCGGGATCGCGGTCATGGTCGATTGCATGACGGATAACCGCAACCGCACGGTCGCCGAGGTGCGTCACGCGTTCAGCAAAAGCGGCGGCAATCTTGGCACCGACGGGTCCGTCGCCTACCTGTTCGCGAAGGTCGGCTTACTGAGTTACCCGGCGGGCAGCGACGAGGACGCGATTATGGAAGCCGCGCTCGAAGCCGGCGCCGAGGATGTGGTCGTCAACGACGACACGTCGATAGACGTCCTCACCGCGCCCGATGATTTCAGCGACGTGTGCGAGCGCATGGTCGCGGCGGGTTTCACCGCGGAAAACGCCGAGGTAACGATGCGCGCCGAGATCAGCAGTCCGCTCGAAGCCGAAGACGCGGAAAAAATGATCCGGTTGCTCGATATGCTCGAAGAACTCGACGACACCCAGAAGGTTTACTCGAACGCGGAAATATCCGACGAAGTGCTCGCCCAGATCGACGCATGAACAAAGGCCATCCCACGGAGCCTCTGAACAACCCGTGACCCGGTATGCTGCGCCCAATCGGCCCGAATCCGGTGTTGTGAATCATCGCAATCGCCGGTTATTGCGCGCGCTTCGAGCCTCGATTTCGGGCCGGTGGAACGCGGGCCGTGCGACCGGGTGCATTCAGAGGCTCCCGCGTTGCCCGTAATCACGATCCTCGGTATTGACCCGGGCTCCAGAATCACCGGCTACGGTGTCGTACGCATGGACGGGGCGCGGGCCGTGCATATCGACAGCGGGTGTATCAAGGTGGCGGAACTCGACGTTCCGGCGCGCTTGCGGGCGATCTACGATGCAATCGCCGCGGTCGTCGCGGAACACGATCCGGATCACGCGGCGATCGAGAAAATTTTCATGAGCCGCAACCCGGACTCCGCACTGAAACTCGGGCAGGCTCGGGGTACCGCGATCGTCGCCTGCGCGAAACTGTCGCTGCCGGTATTCGAGTACAGCGCCACGCAAATCAAGCAGGCCGTTGTCGGACGCGGTCACGCGGGAAAGCAGCAGGTCCAGCATATGATCAAGGCATTACTGTGTTTACCGGAATCGCCGGCCGCGGATGCAGCCGACGCTCTCGCCACCGCGCTGTGCCACGGCCATACCGAGTATGGTCTGCGCGGGATCAGGGCCGCGAAAACCGGCCGTCGCGGACGCCCCCGATGATTGGCCGACTCGCCGGCCGCTTGATCGAGAAGCGCGCCCCGTGGATCGTCGTCGACTGCCATGGCGTCGGTTACGAAGTGGAAGTGCCGATGACGACGATATGGTCATTGCCGGAGATCAACAGCGACGTCATCCTGCTCACCCACCTCGTCGTGCGCGAGGACGCGCAGTTGCTGTTTGGATTTGCCACGGCGGCGGAACGCAAGCTGTTTCGCGCCCTGATCAAAGTGAGCGGGGTCGGCGCGAAGGTCGCGCTCGCGATCCTGTCCGGCATCGAGGCGGACGAGTTCGTCCGCTGCGTGCACGAAAAAAATACCGCCCGCCTGACCGCGCTGCCGGGAATCGGCAAGAAAACCGCCGAGCGGCTGATTGTCGAAATGCGCGACCGGGTGGGTGATTGGGCGCCGGCGACAGCCGTGCCGGCACAGCCCGCGGGTAGCACGCAGGCGGACGCGGTCAGCGATGCCATCAGCGGTCTCATCGCGCTCGGTTACAAGCCACCGGAAGCGAGCAAACTCGTGCTCGAAGTCGATACCGGCGGAAAAACGAGCGACGTGATCATTCGCGAGGTGCTGCAGCGACTGGCATGAATTGCCGTCAGCGAAAGACCGCTTTCAGCCGCCGCGCGGCCATGTTCCCGCCACGATTGCGCGGTACCCTGCGCGCATGTGTTCGCCTTCACGCAATCCCGTCATCATGCTCGGTATGAAGCGCGTGCTTCGGTACAATGCGGGCCACCGCGCGCGCAGCAGGTCCGAAAGCCACCCGCGCCGGGCACGATACTCCCGACAGCGAGACGACTAGCGTCACCGGCCCGACTATGGATGAAATTCGATTGATCGATGGCGAACCGGCCGGCGACGATAGCGTGGTCGAAAACGCGATCCGCCCGCGGCGCCTCGATGATTACACGGGACAGCCCGCGGTGCGCGAGCAAATGGAGATCTTCGTCTCCGCGGCACGCAAACGGCGTGAAGCGCTCGACCACGTCCTCATATTCGGGCCACCCGGGCTCGGCAAGACCACGCTGGCTCACATCATTGCGAACGAACTCGACGTGAATCTGCGCCAGACCTCCGGTCCGGTGCTCGAACGTGCCGGCGACCTTGCCGCCATGCTCACGAATCTCGAGCCGCACGATGTCCTGTTTATCGACGAAATTCACCGCCTGAGCCCGGTCGTCGAGGAAATCCTGTATCCGGCAATGGAGGACTACCAGCTCGATATCATGATCGGCGAAGGCCCGGCCGCGCGCGCGATCAAACTGGATCTGCCGCCGTTTACGCTCGTCGGTGCGACCACCCGCGCCGGCTTGCTGACATCGCCTTTGCGTGATCGCTTCGGCATCGTGCAACGGCTCGAGTTCTACACCACCGAAGACCTGACCTCGATCGTCCTGCGGGCGGCAAGGATCCTCGGCGTTACCGTCGACGAGCGGGGCGCGGCGGAAATCGCGCGGCGCGCGCGGGGCACCCCGCGAATCGCGAACCGCCTGCTGCGCCGCGCGCGCGACTATGCCGAGGTGCGCGCCGACGGCGTCCTGAGCGAAGACGTCGCCGCGCGCGCACTCGACATGCTGAACGTGGATGTGAACGGCTTCGACATGATGGATCGAAAGTTGTTGTTGTCCGTGATCCAGAAGTTCGATGGTGGCCCGGTCGGCATCGACAGCATCGCGGCCGCCATCGGCGAAGAGCGCGGCACGATCGAGGACGTGCTCGAACCGTTCCTGATCCAGCAGGGCTTCCTCATGCGCACCCCGCGCGGGCGCATGGCGACCCGCGCGGCCTGGCTGCATTTCGGGCTCGAACCACCGGCGACGAACGTCCACGTACAGGATTTATTCGATCAACCCGCGGATACGGATTGAACGTGGAACGCACTCACGAACGCGATGTCTATCGCTGGCCGGTACGGATCTACTACGAAGACACGGACGCCGGCGGCATCGTCTATCACGCGAATTATCTGCGCTTCATGGAGCGCGCGCGCACGGAATGGCTGCGCCGCCTCGGCTTTGAGCAGGATGAACTGAGCGAACGTGAACAGGTAATTTTCGTGGTCAAGAAAATCGACATTGATTATCGCTCCCCGGCGCGGTTCAACGATGAAATCGACGTGCTGTGTGCAATCACCCGCTGCGGGCGCGCGAGTATCGAATTCGACCAGGATATCGTTCGTGACGAGGTGATGTTGTGCCGTGCGCAGGTCAAGGTCGGCTGCGTCAGCACTACGAGCATGCGGCCATGCGCGATTCCGACTCACCTCTACGCGGAGATGCAGCATGCTGCACGCTGATCTGTCCATTGCGAGCCTGATTCTCGGCGCCAGCCTGCTCGTCAAGCTCGTTATGCTTACGCTGCTGCTGGCATCGCTGGCGTCGTGGACGCTTATTTTTACGAAACGTCGCGAACTCCGGTTCGCGAAACGCGAAGCACGGTCGTTCGAGGATCAGTTTCGCAGTGCCGACGACCTGACTGCGCTGTTCAACCGGGTCAGCGCGAAACGCGTCGATCTCGACGGCCTGGAGAAAGTGTTCGAATCGGGTTTCAAGGAATACGCGCGCCTGCGCATGCGCGACAAAATCGACCCCGGACTCGTCCTCGAAGGTACGCAGCGCGCGATGCGAATTGCGATCAGCCGGCATCTGGAAGTGCTCGAAGCCGGGCTGCCGACGCTCGCGACTGTCGGGTCGGTAAGTCCCTACATCGGCCTGTTCGGCACGGTCTGGGGCATCATGAATTCGTTCCAGGCGCTCGGTAACGTGCACCAGGCGACGCTGGCGATGGTCGCGCCCGGTATTTCCGAAGCGCTGGTCGCAACCGCAATGGGCCTGTTTGCGGCAATTCCGGCGGTCATCGCCTACAACCGCTTCTCGAGCGAAATCGACCGGCTCTACGGCCGTTACGATATTTTCGTCGAGGAGTTCTCCGCAATTCTGCAACGTCAGGTCAATACATCCAGCTGATGGCACGCCGACGCCAACGACAACGCCTCATGTCCGACATCAACGTCGTGCCGTATATCGACGTGATGCTCGTGCTGCTGATCATTTTCATGATCACCGCACCCTTGATTACCCAGGGCGTCAAGATCGAGTTACCGCAGGCGCCGTCGGAAGTGTTACCGCCGTCGGATCGGGAACCGGTAATCGTAACCGTCGACGCGAACGGTTCGGTGTATCTCGATTTCGGTGAGGATGCCGGTTCGCCGATCGACGAAACGACGCTCGTGACCCGGGTTGGGGGGCTGCTGAAGTACCGACCGGATACGCAGTTTCTCGTCAAAGGCGATCGCGACGTGCCGTACGGCCGAATCGTCGGCATCATGGCGCTGTTGCAGGGTGCCGGCGTCGATACGGTCGGGCTCGTCACCGAACCGCCGGACGCCTGATCATGCGGCCCGAGACTCCATCGTTGCCGGGTAAGCGCGTGCGCTCGTTCCGGTATGCCGTCAGCGCGCTTTTTCCACCGGCGGAAGCGTAGACATGCCGGCCGGTCGGACCCGAAAATCGCGCGCGTTCATCTACGCGGTCGGAATTCATGTCGGCGTGATCCTCGTATTGATCGTCGGCACGGATTTCAGCGCCGAGCCAACACCGGTCGTGGCGCCGGACGTGCCGATCGTGAACGCTCGCGCGGTTGATAACGAAGTGCTCGAGGCGCAAGCCGCGAAGCTGCGCGAGGCCGAAGAGAAGAAACGCCGCGAAGAACAAAGTGCACGCGACGCCGCCGAGAAGAAGGCCGCGGCCTTGCGCGAGCAGCAGGCGGAACTCGAACGACAGAAGCAGGCCGAGAAAGAGCGCGTCGCGGCCGAGAAGAAAAAGCTGGCCGCGGAAATGCAGGCCGAGAAGGAACGCGTGGCGGCCGAGAAAAAGAAACTGGCCGAGGAGAAGCAGCGCGTCGCGGACCAGCAGCGCAAGGAAAAGGCTGAACTCGAACGGCAAAAACAGGTCGAGAAGGAACGCATCGCCGCGGAACAGAAAAAGCTCGCGGCCGAGAAGGAGCGTCTCGAAGCGCTCGAAAAGGAGCGACTCGCGGAGGCGAAACGCGCCGCCGAGGAGAAAAAGGCCAGGGAGGAGGCAAAACGCGCGGCCGCTTTGAGTGAGGCGCTGGCGCTCGAAGAGAAAGAGCGCGCCGCGGCGGCGCAGGCACGCGCGGACGAAACGGAGATTGCACGCTACATCGCGGCCGTACGCTCGCGGGTGGCGAACGTCTTTATCTATCCGGGCGTCGCCGATGGATTGAGCTGCACGCTGTATGTGCGCATGATCCCGGGCGGTGAAGTCGTCGAGGCGCGCGTGATCGACTCGAGCGGCAACGCCTCGTTCGATCGTCAGGCCGAGAACGCCGTGCGCAAGGCCGCGCCGTTGCCGGTACCGTCGGACCCGCGGCTGTTTCAGCGCATGCGGGAAATCAAGTTTGTATTCGACCCGGAGTAACACGTAGTGAGAGTCATGATTCGTTTGCTGGCTTTGTCCGCCCTGGCGCTCGTCGCCGGTCTGGCCCAGGCGCAATCGCGCGACCTGCTCGAAATCAGGATTACTCAGGGGATCGAGGGCGCGCTGCCGATCGCGATCGTGCCGTTCGACTGGCACGGTGATGGCAGTCCCCCGGAAAACGTCAGCGCCGTCGTTGTCTCCGATCTGCGGCGCAGCGGGCGTTTCGCTCCGATGCCGGACGCCGATTTGCCGTCGCGCCCGGCAACGTTCAGCGATGTCAATTTCAAGGACTGGCGCCTGCTCGGAATCGACAATCTCGTGATCGGACAGGTGAAACAGATCCAGCCCGGTAATTACGCCGTCGAATTCCGCGTGATCGATGTCGTCACCGCGAAGCAACTCGCCGGGTTCCGGATTCCGACGACGACCGAGAACCTGCGGCTCACCGCGCACCACGTCAGCGATCTGATTTTCGAAGCGATCCTGAAGGTGAAAGGTGCGTTCGCCACCCGCATCGCCTACATCACGGTTGAAAAGCTCGGCGGCAAACGCTCGCGCTACCAGTTACAAATCGCGGACTCGGACGGTTACAACGCGCGCACGATACTCGAATCGCCGGAACCGCTGCTGTCGCCGACCTGGTCGCCAAATGGCAACCGCATTGCCTACGTCTCGTTCGAGGACCGGAACTCCGCGATCTACGTGCAGGATATCCGCACCGGCAAACGCGAGAAGGTGGCGTTCGGCCGCGGCATCAATAGCGGGCCGTCTTTCTCGCCGGACGGGCGGCGTCTCGCAATGACGCGTTCGGCCGACGGCAACCCCGACATCTATGTCATGGATCTCGATACGCGCAAGACGCGCCGGCTCACGACACATCCGGCGATCGATACCGAGGCACGCTGGAAACCCGACGGTCGCAGCCTCGTGTTTACGTCCGATCGGGGCGGCGGTCCGCAGATTTATGAAATCGCCGTCGACGGCGGCCAGCCGCGGCGGCTCACGTTCAATATGGGCAATTACAATGCGCGAGCCAGCCTGTCGCCCGACGGCAAAAAGATGGCCGTCGTCAACGGCGGTGACAAGGGTTATCGCATCGCGCTGGTTGACCTCGAAAAGGATCGCTTCGACGTGCTGACGGATGCCCGGCTCGATGAATCTCCGAGCTTTGCACCGAACGGCGCGATGATTATTTATGCGACAATGGGATCGAAGGGCACTGAGTTGGCCGCGGTGTCCGCCGACGGCCGGGTGAAACAGCGCCTGGCTCTCCAGAAGGGCGAAGTTCGTGAACCGGCTTGGGGACCGCTTCGACCATAAAAATACGGCCGAACACCCGGCCATTCAATCGACCTCACGACGTCCGAACAAGACGGGGAGAAGGAGAAACAAATGATGAATTCGACCAGATGGGCCGTGATGATCATACTGGCTGTGGGTCTCGCCGGTTGCGGCGGGTCTGACCGAACGAAAGACGGGAATGCGGGTGCCGTGGTCGAAGACCGCGGCATCTCGAGTGACGAAATGAACGACATCGATGCCGCCGTATCCACCGGCATCGGCGATGCCGATCCGTACTCACGCAGTGCGCTTGGTAATCCGAACGATCCTGATGGCCCCTTGTCCGTCCGGGTTATTTACTTCGACTACGACAGCAGCAACATCCGCGCCGATTTTCGCGGCACGATCGAGGCGCATGCCGCCTATCTCGCGGCGAACCCGGGGGTTGCGATAAACCTCGAGGGGCACGCGGACGAGCGCGGGTCACGCGAATACAACCTCGCGCTCGGCGAACGCCGCGCGCTCGCCGTGCGCAAACAACTCGTGTTGCTGGGCGCGTCCGCGGGTCAGGTGAACGCGGTCAGTTACGGCGAGGAACGCCCGGTCATGGAAGGCCACAGCGAGCAATCCTACGCCCTGAACCGACGCGTCGAGATTCTGTATTAAGGAGGAGGGCTGCATGGGTCGCCTAATACCGCGAGAGACGCTGGGCGCAACGCTCGCCATACTGCTCAGCACAGTCGTACTGTCGCCCGTTGCGGCGCAATCGAACACCGCAACGGTCGAAGGCCGGCTGGCAAAGCTCGAGCGGACGCTCAACAACCGGGGCTTGCTCGATCTGCTGCAAACCGTGGAACGCCTGCAAAGCGAAGTGCAGCGTTTACGCGGGCAGATCGAAGAGCAGAACTACGCGATCGATCAGCTGCGTAAAACGCAGCGCGACACCTACGTCGATATCGATCAGCGACTGCAGAACCTCAGCGGACAGTCGGGCGGAATGCGCATTACCGATGCGAACGCGCCGCCGCCACTGACGACGGTCATGCCGGGTGAGGCGCAGGCGATAGCCGGCACCACGCCGCCGTCGAACCTGGAGCTGCGTGAAGCAGGCGGTGATGGCGAAGCCCTGCCCCGCGACGTGGATCAGATGGCGGCGGCAACGGCGGCAGCGGCCGGCACACCGGCGGCAACGGCAGCAGCGGCCGGCACACCGGCAGCACCGGCGGCAACGGCAGCAGCGGCCGTCACACCGGCAGCAGCGGGCGGTACACCGGATGCCGCGGTCGACACCCAGGTCGCGGTTGTTTCACGGCCTTCGATTGCACCGCAGGGTCCGACGATTGACAACGAAGCCTCGGAAGCGGCCTACCACGACGCCTTTAATTTGCTGAAGGCCGGCGAGTACGACGAATCGATCGCTGCCTTCACGGATTTCCTCGTGCAGTTCCCGAACAGTCAGTACGCCGATAACGCACAATACTGGCTCGGGGAAACGTATTACGTAAAGCGCGAGTTCGAACCCGCACTCGTTGAATACCGCAAACTCATCGACACCTATCCGGCGAGCAAGAAGCGTTCGCACGCGATGTTGAAAATCGGTTACAGCTATCACGAACTCGGGCAGGTCGATCAGGCGCGCGCCGTACTCGAGGATCTGCGTAACCGGTACGCCGGGACCACCGCCGCGCGGTTGGCCGAAGAGCGGATCCATATTCTGGCCGGTGCTGCCTCGAACTAGCGGCTCCGGGGCGGCGGCCTCGAGAACCGGTACTGCCGAACATGCTGCGGATAACTGAAATATTCCTGTCGATCCAGGGTGAATCGACATCCGTCGGTCTGCCGACGGTGTTCGTCCGGCTCACCGGCTGCCCGCTGCGCTGCCGTTACTGTGACACCGCTTATGCGTTCAGCGGCGGCGAACAGTTATCGCTCGACGAGATCCTCGCGCGCGTGCGTGCGCTCGGCGTCGAACGCGTAACGGTGACCGGTGGCGAGCCGCTCGCGCAGCCGCAATGCCGGACCTTGCTCAGCAGCCTGTGTGATGCGGGCTTCGCGGTGTCGCTCGAAACGAGTGGTGCGCTGTCCATCGAGGGCATCGACCGGCGGGTGACGACGGTCATGGATTTGAAAACCCCCTCGTCCGGCGAACTCGAACGCAACCGCTACGCGAACGTGGACCTGTTGCGCCCGCATGACGAGGTGAAGTTCGTCATCTCCGATCGCGCGGATTACGAATGGACGAAAGCGACCATGGCGGAGCACACGCTCGCGCAGCGCGCGAATGTGCTGCTGTCGCCAACCCACGACGAACTCCACCCGCGTGAACTCGGCGAGTGGATGCTCGCCGATCACCTCCCGGCCCGCCTGCAGGTTCAGCTCCACAAGTACCTGTGGGGCGACGAACCGGGTCGCTGACCCGCGATGCGTGCGGTAGTCCTGTTATCCGGCGGACTGGATTCCGCCACCGTCCTCGCCGACGCGCGTGCGGCAGGCCATACGTGTTACGCGCTGACGATCGACTACGGGCAGCGACACAATGCCGAGATCGCCGCGGCCGCGCGACTGGCCGACAGTCTGGCGGCCGTTGAACACCGGATCGTGCGCGTCGATTACGGCCAGTTTGGTGGTTCCGCGCTCACGGATGAAAATCTCGCCGTCCCGTCGGCGCCAGGTGAGGGGATCCCGATAACGTATGTGCCGGCGCGCAACACGGTGATGCTTTCGATTGCGCTTGGCTGGGCGGAAATCGTTCAGGCCGAGGCAATTTTCATCGGGGTCAACGCGGTCGATTATTCCGGCTACCCCGATTGCCGGCCGGCGTTTATCGAAGCGTTCCAGGCGCTCGTACGCGTCGCCACGAAGGCGACCGTCGAAGGCACGCAAATTACGATTCATGCCCCGCTCATCGATCTCGGTAAAGCCGGGATCATCCGCCGGGGTATCGCGCTGGGGGTCGATTATGCCGCGACGGTTTCGTGCTATCAGGCAGACCCGGCGGGGCTGGCGTGCGGCGAGTGTGATGCCTGCCGCTTGCGCCGGGACGGTTTCGCCGCGGCGGGCGTCGCGGATCCGACGCGCTATCGCTGATCCGGTCCCGGCACTTCAGCCCGCGTTGCGGGATCCGCCATGGCCGTTACGGGCCTCGAATCCGTTCGGGTAAACCGGGGCGTAACTCGCAAGATGAACGTTGCGATAGGCGTAGTACAGTGAGCGAATCGAGCGCACGTACGTGATGGCCTGGCCACAATGGCAGCTGAAGTCGGCGCCAGGCCGGGACATCTCGCGCATCGCGACTTCGACATTGCCGAACCAGCGATCCGGATCGAGACCGCGCTCCCGCGCCAGATCGCGCGCGCGACGGACGCGCTCGTAGCCGACGTTGTAGGCGGCCAGTGCAAACCAGGTGCGCGAACTCATCGGGATTCGTTTTTCGAAGCGGTTGCGCATACGGTTCAGGTATTTCACCCCGGCGTGAATTCCGGCTTCCGGGTCGCGTGGGTTCTTGAACCCGAGTGCGCGGGCGGTCGCCGGCATCAGTTGCATCAAACCCAGAGCACCCGCATCGGATACCGCATCCGGATTGAAACGACTCTCCTGGTACATTTGCGCCGCGATCAGGCGCCAGTCGAAGCGATAGCGATTCGCGTAGTCGCGTACGAGTTGATCGAACGGGGAAATATCGTCGAAGCCCGATGCGGCGGTTTTGCGCATCTGCCCGTAACGCTGCTCGAGCACGTTGTAGGTTTCCTGGCGATAGACGGACTGCATGAACGTGTCGACGGCCGCGGCGAGCGTCGGGTCGTCGCCACGCAGGGTCCAGCGGTAACGGAACGGGTTCGGTATCGACATGCCGGCAACGAGATCCGGGTGGGTCGCGAGTACGCTGTCGAGGTGTCGTGCATCGACGACGGCGCCATCGACGGTGCCGTTTTCAATGTATTCGAGTACACGCTGCAGGGTGACCCGCTGGCCGATGGGTACGATCCGCGCGGCGCCGCCGGCGAAGCGGCGCGCGGCTTCGAGGTTCGCCGAGGCTTCGTAGGCACCGAGTGTCGTATCGGTGAGCGCATCAGCGTTGACTAGCGGACGCTCCGCCCGCGACACGAGGACGGCGGGTTCGAACCGGTAATCGCGCGACATCGTATAGCCCGGATCACCGTAGACCGCATCGGCGTCGAGCCTTGCGGTGACGATGTCGCCAACGCCGTTGCGCAGCCATTGCACGATTTGTTCATCGTCGCGCGCGACGAGAACCTCGAGCCGCAATCCGTGCCGTTTCGCGAAACGTCGCGCGAGACCCAGTTCAAGGCCGGCCGGGCGGCCGTGTTTCAGAAAGTAGTTCTGCCCGTCGAGCCGCGTGATGATGCGCAACCTGCCCTGCCGCTTCGCTTCGTCGAACGAGCGCAGGCGCGCTTCGGGGTCGTTGTAGACGGTGTGAAACCGGGCAATAAACTCATTCACCTCCCCCATGAGGGCGGCGTCCTCGGCGCGTGTGTACCAGGCGATAGGCTGGGGTCCGGCTACGTCGAAAAGATATTTCGTCCGCGGGAAGTCTTCGATCCCGGTGTCCTCTGCTTCCGTCGCGACGAGTGCGGCGTCGTAGATACCGTCGGAGACCATTTGCAGCGTTTCTTCGCGGGTCAGATCGTCGGGCAATACCTGCAGGCGCAGGTCTTCGATAGCGCCCCGCAGGCGGTCGAGATAGGACCACATCGGGGATGATAATTTCACCGCGACACTTTTGCCCGCAAGGTCAAGCGGGCTGTCCGCGGTCTCCCCCTGGCGGCCGATGACGCGATAGCGCTTCAGGCCGATCGGTTCCGACGTCAACAGGCGCGGGTCGTCGTGCCGGTCGATGGGCAGCTCGCTGATGCTCAGATCGGCTGCACCGCCGAGGATCAGATCGAGCGCTTCGGCTGCCCGGAAAACATTGATCCATTCGACCTCGACCCCGGCGCTGCGCGCGAAATCGTTCAGCATTGTGACTTCAACTGCCGTGGCAGTCGCATCGGATTGGGCGTAATCGTTGAATTTCACGACGCGCAGCGGTTTCTGCGCAGCGGTAACGGAGGCATGTGACGGGTTAAAGTTTGTCGTCTCGGTGGCCGAGACAAGCGGTGTGCTTACCATCACGTGCAAAACAATTGCGCATGGTAACCACACACCGCGCGCGAAAAGGCGGTTAATCAGCATCTAGTTTTTACCGGCGTCAGCGTTTATTTGCGACAAATACCCGCTCGCGCGGGTAACTGCCGGCCCACTGATATCGGGGTGTGGGCTCATCTTCACCGGATGAGCTAAGCGCGGCAGTTGGCAGTCCTGAATGAGACCGTGCCGGAAGCGCAGTGTTTCGCCGCGGCCGGGTCACCAGGTTTGCGAGCGCGCAGTATACACGAAAATTCAAACCCGTTGCTGCGATGCAACAATCGTTTTCGCGAGCGCGAGGCGCGCCGGTGTGCCGACGTCGAGCCACAGACCCTGAAACAGCTCGCCGGACACCCGGCCGGCCGCGATCGCTTCGCGCAGCAGCGGCGCCAGGGGAAAGCGTCCGCCCGGGTGGCCCGCGAACAGTTCCGGTGCGTAGACGCCGATACCGGCGTACGTCGCCGACACGCCGCTCGTGTCGTCGAGCCGGCCATCGCGCAGAAAAAAGTCGCCATGCGGATGATGCGGCGGGTTTGGCACCATGATCAGGTGGGCAAGCCCGGCCGGCGGTTCGAGACGGGCAAAATCGAGATCCGTCATGACATCGCTGTTCACGACGATGAATGGCGCCGGCCCCAGCAGATCGAGCGCCGCGGCGATGCCGCCACCGGTATCGAGCGCGCCTTCGGGTTCCTGCGAATACACAATCGTGACGCCGTAGCGCGAGCCGTCGCCGAGTCGATCCCGGATCTGATCGCCGCGGTAAGCGAGATTGATGACGAGTTCGCGCACGCCGCTTTTGCCCAGGCGCGCAATCGTATGCTCGATCAGGGCCTTGCCGGCAACCTCGAGTAGCGGTTTCGGCTGCTTGTCGGTGAGTTCGCCCATCCGCTCGCCGCGTCCCGCCGCGAGGATCATTGCACGCATCATACTTATCGTTGCCCGTGTCGCATCATGGTCGTCCGGCTGCCCGGAAATCGCGCCGATCTGTGACAGCGCGGGTCCGAATCTGGCATATTGGCACCCGAATTAGCAACGGCGCGCACCGTCAGGGTATCGTCGCGCGCCGTCCGGCGAGAACCGTGGTTACGGATCCTCTGTGGCGCGTGCGGTTTCCGCTGTCCCCGCGGCTCGTAACGTTGCCGTTTGTCGGCGACATGCCGCAGCCGGGCGCCATGAATGAACACATTGAACGTATTTGAGATTGCTTCCAAACCATGACTGAAGCCTACCTGGCTGTACTGATGGGCCTCGGCTTACTCACGTTCGGCGCCGATCGGTTCGTCGAAGGCGCGGCGGCGGCGGCCAATAATCTCGGGATTCCGCCCCTGCTCGTCGGCCTGACGGTAGTCGGGTTCGCAACCTCGGCGCCGGAAATGCTCGTTGCCGCCGTCGCGTCACTCAACGGCAACCCTTCGATCGCGGTCGGTAACGCGCTCGGTTCGAATATCGCAAACGTCGGGCTCGTCATTGGAGTCACCGCCCTGATCCTGCCGCTCGATGTGCGCTCGGAAGTATTGCGACGTGAATTTCCGATCATGTTTGTCTGCATCGCGCTGTCCTATGCGCTGTGCGCCGATGGCTCGCTCGATCTCGTCGACGGTATCGTTTTGTTCGTCGGTTTGCTGGGCTTGTTCGGGACACTCGCGTGGTTGAGCCTGACGGGCGGTTCGGGTGACGCGCTCGGCGAGGAGATCATTCACCATCTCGAAAGCGGCATGTCGACGGGCCGGGCGCTGCTGTGGTTTTCGCTTGGCCTCGCGATGCTGTTATACGGCTCGAATATGCTCGTCGAGGGTGCCGTCACCATCGCAAGCCATTACGGAGTGAGCGATCTCGTCATCGGATTGACGATCGTCGCGGTCGGCACGAGCCTGCCGGAGCTCGCGGCTTCCGTCGCCAGCGCGTGGAAGGGCGAGTCCGACATTGCGCTCGGAAACGTGATCGGTTCCAATATGTTCAACATCCTCGGTGTCATGGGGGTACCGGCATTGCTGAGTCCCGGCGCGCTCGAACCGGCGGTCATGTCACGAGACTTCCCGATCATGATTTTCCTGAGCGTGCTGCTGTTCCTGATGGCGGCCCGCCGGGGCGGTTCGCGCCGTATCACGCGGATGGAAGGGGCGACGCTGCTGCTCGGATTCGTGGCCTACCAGGTCATGCTGTTCGTTTCGAGCTGAACCGGAGCCCCACGCGTGCCCTCGCCTACCTTGACCAGCTGTTAATAACATGAGTTCACCCGATCCTTCCTTCAGTGACGGCGACATCGAGCGTCTCCTCGGTGTCGCACGGGCAGTAATTGATATCGAAGCGCGCGCGGTCGCAAGACTCGGCGCCCGAATCGACGCGGCGTTCGGCCGCGCGGTCACGATCATGCTTGGCTGCAGGGGCCGCATCGTCGTACTCGGTATGGGCAAGTCCGGTCATATCGGCGGCAAAATTGCCGCGACCCTGGCAAGCACCGGTTCGCCGGCATTTTTCGTCCATCCCGGAGAAGCGAGTCACGGTGACATGGGCATGATCACGCCGGATGATGTCGTGGTCGCGCTGTCAAACTCCGGCGAGACGAACGAGCTCGTCATTCTCATCCCGCTCATCCGCCGGCTCGGCGTACCCCTGATCGCGATGACCGGCAACGCACAATCGAGCCTCGCGAAGCAGGCGACGGTGCACATCGACGTCGGGGTTACCGAAGAAGCCTGCCCACTCGGTCTCGCGCCAACATCGAGTACGACCGCGGCGCTCGCGATGGGTGATGCGCTCGCGATTGCGATGCTCGAGGCACGCGGATTTACGGAAGAGGATTTTGCGCGCTCACATCCGGGCGGCGCGCTCGGGCGTCGCCTGCTGCTGAAGATCGGCGGGCTGCTCCACACCGGTGATGAGATGCCGACCGTGACGCCAACCGCGGTGATCAGCGACGCACTCGTCGAGATGACGCGCAAGGGACTTGGCATGACCGCCGTGGTCGACAGTGCCGGACAGGTCAGGGGAATTTTCACTGACGGCGATCTTCGCCGCGTCATCGATCAGCGCGTGGATATCAACTCGACCCCGATCGAAAGTGTGATGACCCGCGACTGCACGACCGCCGACGCCGACATCCTTGCCGCCGATGCGCTCCGCATCATGCAGGAACGAAAGATCAACGCACTTCTCGTGGTCGATCATGAACAACGGCTCACCGGCGTCCTGAACATGCACGACCTGCTGCGTTCCGGCGCGTTCTGAATATGCTGACCGACGACCGCGTCATGGTTCGCGCGGCACGGATCGCGCTCGTGATTTTCGATGTCGACGGCGTGCTCACGGACGGCCGCATCACCCTCGGCCCCGACGGCGCCGAGACAAAGCAGTTTCACGTGCGTGACGGCCTCGGGATGGTCATGTTGCGCGAGAGCGGCGTCGAGATCGCGGTGATCACCGGGCGGGAATCGGCGGCCGTTACCAGGCGTATGGACGAGTTGGGAATTGATCGCGTATTCCAGGGTCAAAGTTCAAAGACCGCGGCGTTCAATTCTGTCTGCGAGGATCTCGGAATCACCGGTGATGCGGTGTGCTACGTCGGCGACGATTTGCCGGATATCCCCGTCATGGCCCGATCCGGACTGCCAATCGCGGTGGCAAACGCGAACTGGAAGGTGCGGGAATTTGCCGCTTATGTAACCGGGCTCGACGGTGGCGCCGGCGCGGCGCGCGAGGTGTGTGAATTGATCATGCGTGCCCAGGGTACGCTGGACGACAGGCTCGCCCGGTTCGCGCCGATAAGCACTACAGACCCGGCTAATGCCTAGTCCGGCCGTCCTGTCAGCAGCGTTGTTCGTCGCGCTCGGCGCGCTGACGTTCTGGCTGTGGCAGTACCTTGACGAGGACAGCGAGGTGGCGCAGCTGTCCGCGCCGCACGAACCGGATTACTACATTGAGGACATGGTGAGGAATACGCTGGATGAAACCGGCGCCCTGCAAAACGTGTTGTACGCGGATCTCGTCACGCATTATCCGGACGATGATTCGACCGAATTGGAGAACCCGCGCATGGAAATCTACAATGGCAACCCGGATCCGTGGTATGTCATTGCGGAAACCGGGTGGGTGAGTTCCGGCAACGAGGTTGTGCTGTTGCACGGCGAAGTGGAGATCTGGCGCCTGAACGAGCAGGGCCAGCGGGAATTCGAAGTCCTGACTTCCGAACTCCGGGTGTTGCCGCAGGAACAATACGCGGAGACGGACGACCCGGCCACGATAACGAGCGCGACGACGATAACGAAGACGATCGGCATGCGGGCAAATTTTGCCCACGACCGGCTCGAATTACTGAAACAGGTGAAAAGCCGCCATGAAGTCACTCCTCAAAGCTAGCATTCTCCTGTTTGCGGCGGCCGCGGCTTTCGACGCCGCCGCGCTCGCGACCGACTCGCAACAGCCGATCGAAATCGAGGCGGATTTCGCCGAACTCGACGACCAGGAAGGCAAGACGATCTATGTCGGTAATGTCGTCGTAACGCAAGGTTCGATCCGGATGACGGGGGACAAGCTCAAGGTAAACTTCTCGGAAGACCGCGATCTCGAAGATGTCTATCTCGAAGGCCGTCCGGCCTATTTCAAACAGACGCCCGACAACGGTGAAGACGTCGAAGGCGAGGCACTACTGATCGAGTACCACCAGCTGAAAAGTCTGCTGCATCTGATCAGCAAAGCCCGCCTCACCCAGGGCGACCGTCTGTTCGAAGGCGACAGGATCAACTACGACACCGCAAAGAGCGTGATAACGGCGCGTGCCGTGCCCAAGGCGAAGCAGCAGCAGGTTACGGGTAAAGAGAAGCAGACCGGTCGCGTGCGCGTGATCATTCCGCCGAAAAAACCGAAAGACGAAACGCAATGATGTTGCCGCTATCCGCGTGCATGAGCTCGCTGACCCGGTCGCCGGATTGTCCGTGTGCAGCGCACCGCGGTCGCGTTGTCCGGGGCGTGTGACGTGAGCGTCCTCGCGGTGCGTCATCTGTCGAAGACCTACAAGTCACGCAAGGTCGTGCACGACGTCAGTCTCAATGTCGAGAGCGGTGAGGTGATCGGTCTGCTCGGACCAAACGGTGCCGGCAAGACGACGAGCTTCTATATGATCGTCGGCCTCGTCGCGAGCGAAGGCGGCTCGATCCAGCTGAACAGCGACGACCTGACCCATCTGCCGATGGACCTGCGTGCGCGCAAGGGCCTCGGTTATCTGCCGCAGGAAGCATCGGTGTTTCGCAAGCTTACCGTGGCCCAGAACATCGCCGCGGTACTCGAAATCGTCCCGAAGATCACCGCCGACCAGCGTGCGAGGCGCCTCGAGGCCTTACTGCAGGAATTTCACATCAAGCACATCCGCGACAGTCTCGGGATGTCGTTGTCCGGCGGCGAACGCCGGCGCGTTGAAATCGCGCGTGCGCTCGCGAGCCAGCCGCAGTTCGTGTTGCTCGATGAGCCGTTCGCCGGGGTCGACCCGATATCGGTTGGCGATATTCAACGCATCATCCAGCATTTGAGCCAGCTCGGTATCGGCGTTTTGATCACGGACCATAATGTCCGGGAAACGCTCGGGATTTGTGACCGGGCGTATATCGTCAACGAGGGGCGCATCATCGCGGAGGGATCGTCCGAGCAGATTCTTGTCGACGAACATGTGCGTGAAGTCTACCTTGGCGATGATTTTACGCTTTGAATCAAATCCACGAGCGACGCTCACCGTTCCCCCGCAGTCGCAATCAATACGCCGTTCACATTTCCCGTACCGGCTTGCAAATTTTTACCGGCGCCGGACTTGGCTTCAATGGAATGCGCTAAACTACGGATTGATAAGAAAAGCCCCGGTCCGGCCGATTAACGTATTGCCATGAAGCAATCTATCCAGCTCAAGTTAGGTCAGAGCCTGACCATGACGCCGCAGCTGCAGCAGGCGATCCGCCTGCTGCAGCTATCGGCGCTCGAGCTAAGCGTCGAAGTGCAGGACGCACTCGATTCGAACATGATGCTCGAACTCGACGAAGACAGCGGCGCGGGTGACGACGAGAACGCGCGTTCAGAGTCGAACGCGACGGACAGTGACGCCGATGGCGATGATAACCTCGGTGAACTCGACGTTGCCCAGGCCGTTGCCGACGATATCCCGGAGGATCTGCCGGTCGACAGCGATTGGGACGAGATCTACGACGCCCCGGGCCCGGCGGGCGCAACTTCGGCGCCGAGCGGTGCGCAAACGGAATTCGACAGCGTGCGCAGCGCCGACGAAACGCTGCGCGACCACCTCATGTGGCAGCTCAACCTGATGCCGATGACCGACGCGGACCGCGCAATAGCGTTTGCAATCATCGACATGCTGAACGACGACGGTTACCTCGATGCGAGTCTCGAAGAGGTGTGCGAAACCGTCAATGGCAGCGACGAGATCCAAATAGAGACCGATGAGGTGGCCGCCGTGCTGAAACAGGTGCAGGGACTCGACCCGACCGGCGTCGCCGCGCGCGATCTCGGCGAGTGCCTGTTGCTGCAGTTGCGCCAGCTCGATCCGGCCACGCCGTGGCTCGAGGCCGCGGTGGAGGTCTGCACGCAGCATCTCGAGGTCCTCGGCTCGCGTGATTACAGTCTCGTCATGCGCCGACTGAAGGTCTCGCAGGATGAACTGCGAAAAATTCTCGATTTGATCCAGACGCTCAATCCGCGTCCGGGCGCGGTCTACAACGAGAAGCCGCCGGAATACGTCATCCCCGATGTCTATGTGCGCAAGGAGAAGAATCGCTGGAAAGTGGAGCTTAACAGCGAAGCGCTTCCGCAGATCCGGGTCAACCCGTACTACGCGAGCATGATCAAACGTGCCGACAACAGCCCCGACAACAGCTCCCTGAAATCGCATCTGCAGGAAGCTAAATGGTTCATCAAGAGCCTGCAGAGTCGCAGCGAAACACTGCTCCGGGTGGCCACCGCGATTGTCGAACGCCAGCAGGCGTTTCTCGAACACGGTGACGAAGCGATGAAGCCACTCGTACTCCACGATATCGCCGAGGCGCTCGAGATGCACGAATCCACGATTTCGCGCGTAACGACCCACAAATACATGCATTCGCCGCGGGGAATCTACGAACTCAAGTACTTTTTCTCGAGCCACGTGGGGACCACGCTCGGCGGCGAGGCGTCGTCCACGGCGATTCGGGCGGTCATCAGGAAACTCATTTCGGCTGAAAATACTCAGAAACCCTTAAGTGATAGTAAGATTGCCAATCTGCTGTCAGATCAGGGCGTCAAGGTGGCGCGCAGAACGGTGGCGAAATACCGCGAAGCGATGCAAATCCCGCCATCGAACGAACGAAAACAGCTCTGCTGATACCTGTTCCGACGCAGGCCCAGTTCACCCGGGAAACGCTAATCAACGCTGCGATCGTTTGCTTACCGTACGAAACGGACCCGTCACGGGCCCGACTCAACGCTGAATGTGCCCGCCGCCTCAGCGTGAACTCAATCGTTTTTACACACTCGTAGGGAGGAACCAATGCAACTAAGCATTTCAGGACATCACGTTGAAATCACCGATTCGCTGAAAGATTACATCAACACGAAGATGGAACGGGTGAAACGCCACTTCGACCACGTTATCGACGCACACGTCGTGCTGGACATCGAAAAGCAACGGCACCGGGCAGAGACGACACTGCACATCACCGGCAGCAAGATTCACGCGATGAGCGAGAACGACGACATGTATGCCGCGATCGACGACATGATCGACAAACTCGATCGCCAGGTGCGTAAGCACAAGGAAAAACTGACCGACCACCACCGACGCGAAGGCGGGATCAAACAACAGCAGGGCGCCGAGTAAACGGCCGTCGGATTATGCAAATTGCCGACATTCTGCCCGCCTCCAGGGTCGCCATCGACGTCCCTGTGCTCAGCAAGAAGGCGGTGCTCGAAGAGCTCGCGCGCCTCGTTGCGGTCGACACCCCGAACCTGACCCCCGCACAGGCATTCGATGGATTGATTGCGCGCGAGCGGCTCGGCAGTACCGGGCTCAGCAACGGGATCGCGATTCCACACGGCCGGATCCCGCACCTGCAGACAATGCAGGGTGCATTTCTGCGCACTGCCACGGCAATTGATTTCGATGCCATCGACGGCGAACCCGTCGACCTGTTCTTCGCCCTGTTCGTACCCCAGGACACGACTGCCGAGCACAACGCCACGCTCGCTGCACTCGCGCGACTGTTCGTCGACGAAGCACTCGTGCGCGAGTTGCGCGAACAGGCCGCTGCGGAAACCGTCCACCGCCTGCTGGTTGGTAAGTGAATCGTCGGCTTATCATCGTTACCGGTTTATCCGGCGCAGGGAAATCGATAGCGCTGCACGCGCTCGAAGACGCCGGCTTTTATTGCGTCGACAACATGCCCGCCGGCTTGCTGCTGGACCTCGCGGAGTTCATCGACAAGGGCGATCTGCCGCACTACCGTCGCGTAGCGGTTGGTATCGATGCCCGCAACCCCTCGGGGGATCTGTCGCGTTTCCCCGAAATGCTCGATGCCCTGCACGAAATGCCGTTCGACGTAGAACTGATCTACATCGACGCAAGCGATGAGACGCTCATCAACCGGTTCAGCGAAACCCGTCGCCGCCACCCGCTGTCGTCGAATGAACAACGACTCGACCAGGCCATCGCGAACGAGCGGATCCTGATGGAGCCGATGTCCGACCGCGCGGATTTGCGCGTCGACACAACCCACACTCATGTCCACCAGTTTCGCGGACTGATAGCCGAACGCGTCGCACTGCGACCGAGCGATGCCCTGTCGCTGCAGGTCTGCTCGTTCGGTTTCAAAAATGGTCTGCCGCCGGACGCGGATTTCGTGTTTGACGTTCGTTGTTTGCCGAACCCGTACTGGGATCCGGCTTTGCGCGAATTGTCCGGTCGTGACGAGAGCGTGCAGGACTTCCTCCGCACTGATCCCACGGTCGGCCGTATGGTCGACGATATCGTGGCGTTTCTCGATCACTGGATTCCGGCATTCGAGGCGGACAAGCGCAGCTACCTGACGATTGCGATTGGTTGTACCGGTGGACGGCACCGTTCCGTGTATGTCGTCGAGCGGGTCGCCGAGGCGTTCAAGCCGCGTCGGCAGATCCTGATGGTGCATCGCGACAGCTAGGGCCGGCGCCGCCCGTGCTCCGGGCAGCGCGGATTTCGTTCGCCCGCGAACCTCGATTAGGATAAGTGAAACCGGGCTTGAAACAGCCGTGCGGTCCGTGCCGCCGTTGCCGTCCGGCCGCCACTTGCCAAGGGTTTTCAACGGGTTGAGGTAAGCAGTGAATAACGCACGAACGCGACATAGCCGGCATTACCGGCAGCATCTGCCAGGAGCCGCGAAACACCATGCCGACGCGTAAGGTAGAAATCGTCAATCGCCTCGGCCTGCATGCGCGGGCGGCCGCGAAATTCGTGCAGACCGCTGGCCACTATGGTTGCGACGTGCTCGTCGCGCGGGACGGCGCTCCGGTAAACGGCAAGAGCATCATGGCCGTCATGATGCTGGCCGCTTCCCAGGGCGTCACGCTCGAAATCACGACCCGGGGACCGGAAGAGGACGCGGCGCTCGAAGCGCTGGCCGGGCTCGTCGCGGATCGCTTCGGAGAGGATTCGTGACATTTTCCCTGCACGGCATCGGTGTATCCCGGGGCATTGCAATCGGGAAGGCGCACATCATCGTGCGCACGCAGCTCGAAATAGACGACTACCCGGTCACGCCGGGTGAAGCGGCGCGCGAGATTGAACGATTGCGCGATGCGGTGCGCCAGGCGAAAGGGGAATTGCGTGAAGTTCGCAAGCAAATCCCCGCGACGACCTCCGCGGATATCGCCGCGTTCATCGATACGCATTTGCTCATGCTCGAGGACTCGGCATTGACATTCGATGCGGAGCGCCTGATCCGGGAGCAGGGCTGTAACGCCGGCTGGGCGTTGAAACTGCAGCGCGACGCGCTCGTGCGCGCGTTCGACGCGATGGACGATCCCTACCTCAGTACGCGCAAGGATGACGTCGACCACGTCGTCAGCCGCATCCAGCGCGCGCTGCTGAACCATGCGCCGTTGCGCCACGAAGCCGCGGACAGTCGCCTGCAGGGCATGGTGATCATCGCCGACGATCTGACCCCCGCCGATACCGTACTGATGCAGCGAAACGGGGTCGCCGCGTTCGTCACCGAATCCGGTGGACCCACCTCACACATGTCGATCCTCGCGCGCAGCCTCGGTATCCCCGGGGTTGTCGCGGTTCATGGCGTGCAGCGCTATATCAAGGAAAACGAACTCGTCGTGATCGACGGCGACGCGGGAGTGATCGTCGGCGCGGCCGATCAGACGGTACTCGAGCACTACGAAACGCGCCGCAGTGATCATGCCCGCCTTGCGGCACGCCTCGATGCCCTGCGCAGCGATGAGGCCGTCACCCGCGACGCTATCCCCATCGCGTTGTACGCGAACGTGGAACTTTCGAGCGATTTCGAAGCCGCCCGCGCCGTCGGCGCCGACGGGGTTGGCCTTTACCGCACGGAATTTCTCTATATGAACCGGGCCGACGAACCGGACGAAGAAGAACACTTCGCGGTCTACCGCCAATTGATCGACACGCTGAATGGCATGCCGGTTACGATTCGTACGCTCGATCTTGGCGCGGACAAGGATTTTCAGGTCCGCTGGGCCGGGCCGCCCGCGGCCAATCCCGCGCTCGGCTTGCGTGCGATTCGGCTTTCGCTGCATGAACCGAGCCTTTACTGGCCGCAGCTGCGCGCAATCGTGCGTGCGTCCGCGTTCGGACCGGTACGTTTGATGATCCCGATGCTGTCGAACGTCGAGGAAGCGCGCCAGGTCGTGAGCAATGTACGCTCCGTGCAAGAGGATTTCGCAAGCCAGGGCATTGCCTTTGATCCCGAGATGCCTATCGGAGGGATGATCGAAGTCCCGGCGGCGGCTATTTGCGCGGATTCTTTCGCGCGGTATCTCGACTTCTTTTCCATTGGAACGAACGATCTTATTCAGTACACGATCGCGATCGACCGTGTGAACGACGCCGTGAGCTATTTGTACGATCCGCTGAACCCGGCAGTGTTACGCCTGATCGCGCAGACGATAGATGCCGGCAAGGCCGCCGGTATTCGCGTCGGTATGTGCGGCGAAATGGCGGGCGACTCGCGCTACACCCGATTACTGCTCGGTCTGGGCCTGCGCGAGTTCAGCGTCCACCCCTCGCTGTTGCTTGAAATAAAGCACATCATCAGACACACGAGCATCGATGAGATTGCGCGACTTGCGCGACGAACGCTCGTGGCGCAGGAACCGGAAGCGCTGCAGGGCCTGCTCGAAAAACTCGCGTAAGCCGCGCTTGTCACGCGGCGCCCCGCCGCGCAGATTTGTTACACTGACCGCAGCAGCGCGCAATCGGTGAACGACTCGCCGCCGTCTCCGGTGTGAGCGGCAGCGCGAGGATTTTCGTCGCCATAGAAGGCGGGACCTCCCCCATGGTTCGTGGTTATGAGCTACTCTGAAGAAACGAATCGCAACCAGGCGTCGCTGCTTTCGATCACCGAAGCGCTCGAGGCGAACGACCTCCGTTCCGTTCGTGATCAACTCGCGACGCTGCACCCGTCGGAACTCGCCGACGTACTCGAATCATTCCCGCCGGAAATTCGCGACGAACTCTGGGTTCACGTTGATTCGGATGTCGAAGGCGATGTGCTCGCCGAAGCGAACGACCAGGTGCGTGCGGCACTGCTCGAAAACATGTTGCCCCACGAGGTGGCAGCCGCCACCGCGACACTCGATACGGATGACGTCGCGGACATCCTGCAGGATCTGCCCGAATCGTTCGCCGACGAAGTCCTGCGTTCGATGGACGAGCAGAATCGTTCCCGCATCGCGTCGATCCTGCACTACCCGGAGGATACCGCCGGCGGCTTGATGAACGTCGATGTCGTGACGGTCCGCGCCGACGTCGAGGTGGAGACGGTATTGCGCTATCTGCGACGGCACGGCGCGGTGCCGCAGAAGACCGACAGCCTCATGGTCGTGGATCGCGAGAACACGTATCTCGGCGTGGTTTCTCTCAGCGCTCTCGTGTGTGCACCAGCCGAGACCTATGTCGGCGATCTGATGCAGCTCGACGCCGAGGGGATCCCGGCGGATACCCCCGAAGCCGATGTCGCGCGGCAGTTCGAGCAGCGCGATCTGCTGTCCGCCGCGGTCGTCGACAGTCGCGGTACGCTGCTCGGGCGGATTACGGTGGATGACGTCATCGACGTGATTCGGGAGCAGGGCGTGCACTCGCTCATGTCCGCGGCCGGTCTCGATGAGGAGGACGATATTTTTGCGCCGGTGGTCGTCTCGACCCGGCGTCGGGCCACGTGGCTCGGGATCAATCTCGCCACCGCGTTTCTCGCTGCCTGGGTGATCGGTCGTTTCGAGGGCACGATCGAGGAGATCGTCGCGCTCGCGATTCTCATGCCGGTTGTCGCGAGCATGGGCGGTGTCGCGGGCAGTCAGACCTTGACGATCGTTATTCGTGGCCTCGCGCTCGGGCAAATCGGCCGCGCGAACGCGCGCCTGTTGTTATATCGCGAGCTCGCGATCGGCGGGCTCAATGGGCTGTTGTGGGCAGTCGTCGTGGCGCTGATCGGAGGCTTGTGGTTTCAGGACGCGTCGCTCGGGATCGTGATCGGGGCCGCCGTGGTCGTCAATCTGCTTATCGCCGCGTTTGCCGGCGCCGTGATTCCGCTCGTGTTGCGGCGTATCAATGTCGATCCGGCGCTCGCCGGCGGGGTCGTCCTGACGACCGTGACGGATGTCGTTGGATTCGTCGCGTTTCTCGGCCTGGCAACGGTGTTCTTGTTGTGAACATAACGAAAAATGTGTCGATTGAACGCTACAGTTTCCGCGCTTTATTGTGTTATGCTTCCCACTGAAGAATAACGTACGTTGCATTTATGCAACAAAACGGAAACGCTCAAGCGTAAGTCCACAATCGGGGAAGTCCGTGATGAATAAATTGTTCCGAACATTCGTAGTTGCACTGACCGCTGTATTCGCGGCCGGTTGCGCTAATCAAGATATCAAACCGGTCGAGGTGATCTGCCCGGTACTCGGCGGTGTCGCCGGTGCCGCAATCGCGGCGGGCGCATTCGACGGCGACGACAGCGAAGGTGCCATGGCGGGTGGCGCCGCACTCGGTGCCGGTCTCGCCTGGTTCCTGTGCAAAGATCGTTCCGAGCCGCCCGCAGCACCGGCGCCGAAGCCGCGACCGCCGGCACCGAAACCGCAACCGCCTAAAGACAGCGATGGCGACGGCGTGTACGACAACCGCGACGAATGCCCGGGAACACCGGCTGGCGTGAAGGTCAACGCTGTGGGTTGCCCGGAAGTCGGCGAAAAAATCCTGAGCCTCGAAGGCGTCAACTTCGACCACGACAAGGCGATGATCAAGGCGGAATCACGCCCGATCCTCGACAACGCCGTGAAAGTGCTGAATGAAAACGCGAGCGTCCATGTGCGCGTCGAAGGACACACCGACAGCGACGGTACCGATGCGTACAACATGGGTCTGTCGCAGCGGCGCGCTGAAGCCGTTGTTGCCTACCTGACGGCAGCAGGCATCGATGCCGGGCGTCTCTCGGCGGTCGGTTACGGTGAAAGCTCACCGGTGGCGCCGAACGACTCGAAGGAGAACAAGTACAAGAACCGCCGCGTCGACCTGGTTGTGACGGACAACTAACGCCAGGCCGTATCCGGCACGATTGAAAAGGCCCTCTTGCGAGGGCCTTTTTTTTGCCTGTGTGCCGGGCGACTGCGGCGCCGGGAAATCCGCCTGCTAATCGGCGAGTATGTCGAGCGCTGCGCCGTCGCGTTCCAGCGCCACGAGGATTGCGCGAAACACGGCCGGATCTTTCGTTTGCGTCATGACCCCGTCGCGGGGAAAGTGCCGATCGAATTCGCGCGAGAGCCAGAAGCGCAGCCCTGCAGCGCGCAACACGGCGAGCCATGCCGTGCGTTCCGCGGCGTTTGGCGGCCTGCGCCGTGCGTACCCTGCCACGATGGCTGTCGCTCGCTCGCCGAGGAACGTTCCGTCAGGATTGAAACACCAGTCGGCAATGACAACCGCGAGGTCGTAAATCAACGCACCCGTGTGGGCGTAATAGAAATCGATCAGGCCGCTCGGCGCATCGTGTTCGAACAACACGTTGTCGCGGAACAGGTCGGCGTGGATCACGCCTTGGGGCAGCACCGACAGTTCGACATCAAGCGTGTTGCCGAGCGTTCGATCAAGCAGCTCACGGTCGCCACGACCGAGACAACCGCGTACCGCCGCCGCCGTTTCCACGTGCCAGGCCCGGCCGCGCTCGTTGACGCGTTGCTGCGGATAAGTCGCGGTGAACAAATGCATTTGCCCGAGCACATCGCCAAGCGCACGACACTGTCGCGGTGACGGCTGCGCGATGCTTTTGCCCGGCAGGTGTTCGACCAGCAGCGCCGGTTTGCCCTCGAGTGTTTGCAGGTAGCGGCCGTTACGATCCGCGACCGGTCGGGCGCTCGGAATGCCGTGGTCGGCGAGCGCGGCCATCAGCCCAACGCAGAACGGGAGATCCTCGGCCGCTGTTTGCTCGAACAACGTGAGTACGAAACGGCCGTCGCGGGTTTGCACCCGGTAGTTCGTGTTTTCGATGCCGTCGGCGATGCCTTCGCAGGCGAGCGGTTCGCCGACGGTATACGCTTGCAGGAAACGGCGCAGCGCCGTTTCGCTTACCTCAGTGTAGACGGACACCTGTGATCGTCATCCGCGCGGTCAGCCGCCGGCGCGGTATTGCGTGAGGCTTGCGGCCGTTACCAGCTAAAAATTACCCACTGCGGCACACGAAACGGGTTGTAGAGGTCACTCATGCGCGATTCCATCACACCGTCCCCGTCGCGGTCCACGAAGTAGTATGGTTTGCCGACCTTCGGGGTGACTTTCACGGAATACAGGCGCCCGTTCAGCCGGTATTCTTCAACGGTCGCGTCTTCCCGTTGAATAATGGTAACTTCCGGTTCGAGTTCTTCGTCGGGTTCCGCCATATCCGGCGGCGGGAGTGGCGCCGGGAGTTCTTCGAGCCCCGGCGGTGCTTCCGCGGCCAGCGGACCTGAGACCAGGAGTGACAGTACAAACAGGACAGGGGTAATTCGCGGCATGTGCTCTCTCAATCAGGTTTCGCTCGCCACCTCGGCGGGCCCTCTAGGATAGCATCATATGCGTACCCAATTCTGCCGCCAATCGGGGTTCGCGGTCCGGTTTGCGCACCGCACAAATCGCCGCATTTTCGTCAACGGGACGGTTTCCAGAACAGCATGAGCGATAAAACACTCGTCCTCGTCGACGGCTCCTCCTACCTGTTTCGCGCCTACCACGCCCTGCCCTCGCTGACGAACTCGAAACAGTTCCCGACCGGCGCGATCCACGGCGTCATATCGATGCTGCGCAGCCTCTACGAGGAGTACAAGCCCGATTACTTCGGCGTCATTTTCGACCCGAAGGGAAAAACCCTGCGCGACGATTATTTTCCCGACTACAAGGCGAATCGACCGCCGATGCCCGACGATCTGCGCCAGCAGATCGAGCCGATTTTCGATATCGTCCGCGCGCTCGGATACCCGCTCGTCATTGTCGATCGGGTCGAGGCCGACGACGTGATCGGTACGCTCGCGCGCGCCGCGGCGAAGAAAAAAATCGCGGTCGTGATCTCGACCGGCGACAAGGATATGGCCCAACTCGTCGACGACAACATCACGCTCGTCAATACGATGGACAATTCCGTGCTCGACGTCGACGGGGTAGCGAAAAAGTTCGGCGTGCCCCCGGACCGTATCATCGATTACCTGACCCTGATTGGCGACAAGGTCGACAACATTCCGGGGGTCGACAAGGTCGGTCCGAAGACCGCCGTCAAATGGCTCGATCAGTACGGCACGCTCGACAGTATTGTCGCGAACGCCGACGAAATCGGCGGCAAGGTCGGCGAGAACCTGCGTAATGCGCTCGACGATATCCCGCTGTCGAAAAAACTCGTCACGATCATCGACGACGTCGAAATGGATGTCGGATTCGATGATCTCGTACCCGGTGAACGCGATATCGAACGCCTGACGGAATTGTTCCAGGACCTCGAATTCAAGACGTGGCTGCGGCAACTCGCGCAATCCGCGCCCGCGGGCGACGACCCGGCGCCGCCAACGGAATCGTCGGTGACGTACGAAACGATATTCACCGAGGCCGAACTCGACGCCTGGATCGCACAACTGGAAAAAGCCCCGTATTTCGCGTTCGATACGGAAACCACGAGCCTCGACTATATGGCCGCGGAAATCGTCGGACTGTCGTTTGCCGTGGAGCCCGGCCGCGCCGCCTACGTCCCGGTCGCGCATGATTATGCGGGTGCGCCGGAACAGCTCGCGCGCGAGATCGTACTCGAACGGCTGCGGCCCCTGCTCGAAAATCCGCGGGTCGCAAAACTCGGCCACCATCTGAAATACGATCGCAATGTGCTGTTGAATCACGGCATCGAGTTGAACGGTATTGCCGAGGATACGATGCTCGAATCCTATGTCATCAACAGCGTCGGATCGCGCCACGACCTCGATACGCTCGTGTTGAAGCACCTCGGCCGCTCGACGATTCACTATGAAGACGTCGCCGGCAAGGGCGCGAAACAGATCGGGTTCAACGAAGTGAGCGTCGAAATCGCCACGCCGTACGCGGCCGAAGATGCCGAAGCGTGCCTGTGCCTGCACCAGAAGCTCGCCCCGGTGCTGCGCGAAACCGGACGCCTCGAGGCCATCTATCGCGACATCGAGATCCCGCTCGTGCCGGTATTGTCGCGGATCGAACGCACGGGCGTTCTGATCGACGCGGATATGCTGGCGGAGCAAAGCGCCGAAATCGCCCGCCGCCTCGACGAGATCGAGGCACAGGCGCACGACGTCGCCGGCGAAGTGTTCAATATCGGTTCACCGAAGCAAATCCAGACGATCCTGTTCGACAAGCTCGGCTTGCCGGTGAAAGCGAAAACGCCGAAAGGGCAGCCATCGACGGCTGAATCCGTACTCGCGGAACTCGCCGACGACTATCCGCTGCCAAAGCTGATCCTCGAGCACCGCGGGCTCAGCAAACTGAAATCGACGTATACGGACAAATTACCGCTGGAAATCTCACCGCTGACCGGTCGGGTACACACGAGCTACCACCAGGCCGTGGCGGCCACCGGCCGACTGTCCTCGTCGGATCCGAATCTGCAGAACATTCCCATCCGCACCGCCGAGGGCCGGCGCATCCGCCACGCGTTCATCGCCCCGCCGGGCCGGGTGCTCGTGGCCGCGGATTATTCGCAAATCGAACTCAGGATCATGGCGCATCTGTCCAACGACGATCGCCTGCTCGAGGCGTTCCGTACCGGCGCAGACGTGCATCGGGCGACGGCGGCGGAAATTCTCGGGGTGCCGCTCGCGGAAGTCACCGATGAGCAGCGCCGCGCCGCGAAAGCGGTGAATTTCGGCCTGATTTACGGCATGTCGGCGTTCGGGCTCGGGCGTCAGCTCGGTATCGACCGGGGGGCGGCGCAGGAGTACGTCGACCGCTATTTCGCCCGTTATCCCGGTGTTCGCGTGTTCATGGACGAGACGAAGGAGCGCGCACGGGAGACCGGTTACGTGGAAACGGTGTTCGGTCGCCGCCTCTACCTGCCGGAAATCAACGCCCGTAACGCGCAGCGACGCCAGTACGCCGAACGCACCGCGATCAATGCGCCGATGCAGGGAACCGCTGCCGACATCATCAAGCGCGCAATGATTGCGGTCGATAACTGGATCGAAGACGAATCGATTCCGGCGACATTGATCATGCAGGTGCACGACGAACTCGTGCTCGAGGTCGACGCGGCGGAAGTGGATGCCGTCAGTGCCGCCGTGTGCGAACGCATGACGGCCGCGGCGGAGCTCACGGTGCCCCTGCTCGTCGAAGCCGGCCGCGGCGCGAACTGGCACGAAGCGCATTGATTAATCGAGGTAGTCGCCGCGGATTCCGATTGTGCTAGTATTTGCCCGTAACGAGAGCTAGCAAAGCTTACAGACGGTAACCGAGCCGCGAAATCCAAGTCGCCCAATTGAAGACCCTCCAGGCTAACTCCCATGTTGCTCATCCCCGCAATCGATCTTAAAGACGGTAAATGTGTTCGTCTCAAACAGGGACGGATGGAAGATGACACGGTTTACTCCGACGACCCCGTGGCCGTAGCCACTCGCTGGGTAGAGGCCGGTGCCAGGCGTCTGCACATCGTTGACCTCGACGGCGCAACGACCGGTAAGCCGGTCCATTCCGGCGTGATCCACGATATCGCGGAGAAGTTTCCCGCCGTCCCGATCCAGGTCGGCGGCGGCATCCGTGACGAGGACAGCATCCAGGAATACCTCGATGCCGGCGTGCGTTACTGCATCCTCGGCACGAAGGCCGTGACGGCGCCGCATTTCGTCTCTGACGTGTGTCTCGAATTTCCCGGGCATATCATCGTCGGGCTGGACGTGCGCGACGGCAAGGTCGCGATCGAAGGCTGGTCGAAATTGTCGCGCCACGACGCCATCGACCTCGCGCAGCATTTCGAAACCGACGGGGTTGCCGCGATCGTGTTCACGGACATCAGCCGTGACGGCATGATGGGCGGACTGAATATCGAGGCGACTGTGGCGTTCGCGCGCGAACTCGCGATCCCCGTTATCGCGTCCGGCGGCGTGACGAATCTCGACGATATCCGCGCGCTGTGCGCGGTGGAAGCCGAGGGTGTGCACGCGGCGATTACCGGACGTGCGATCTACGAGGGCACACTCGATCTCGCCGAGGCCCAGACACTTGCGGATTCCCTGAGCGAGGCGGACGAAGACTGACGTTGCCCGCAGCAACCGCGGCCGTCGCCTTCAAGACCCACGTATCATGTCCGGTTTAGCCAAGCGGGTTATCCCCTGCCTCGACGTCGATGCCGGCCGTGTCGTCAAGGGCATCCAGTTCGTCGACATCCAGGACGCGGGCGATCCGGTCGAGGTGGCCAAGCGCTATAATGCCGAAGGCGCCGACGAAATTACGTTTCTCGATATCACGGCGAGCCATGAAGATCGCGAGACGATGGTACATGTCGTCGAGGAAGTGGCGGCCCAGGTATTCATCCCGCTGACCGTCGGTGGCGGGATCCGCACGATCGAAGATATCCGCCGTATGCTGAATGCGGGCGCCGACAAGGTCTCGATCAACACGGCGGCGGTGACGAATCCCGAGTTCGTGCGCGAGGCCGCGCAAAAATTCGGTTCGCAATGCATCGTCGTTGCGGTCGACGCGCGACGGGTCGGCAGTGCGCCGGACCGCTGGGAGATCTACACCCACGGCGGGCGCAAGCCCACGGGTATCGATGCGATCGACTGGTGTGTGAAGATGTCTGAACTCGGCGCCGGCGAAATCCTGCTCACGAGTATGGATCGCGACGGCACCCGTGACGGCTTCGATCTCGCTTTGACCCGGGCGGTTGCCGATGCGACGCCCATCCCGGTTATCGCTTCGGGTGGCGTTGGTACCCTCGAACACCTGGCCGAGGGCGTCAGCACGGGCCACGCCGACGCGGTACTCGCGGCGAGCATTTTTCATTTTCAGCACCACACGATTGCCGAGGCGAAGGCGCATATGCGCGACCGTAATATCGAGGTCCGGCTGTGAACTGGCTGGACGAGATCAAATGGGACGACCAGGGTCTCGTGCCGGCGCTCGCCCAGGACGCCGCCAGCGGCCGCGTGCTCACGCTGGCGTGGATGAACCGCGAAGCGCTCGAAGCCACGATCGCCGAAGGGCGGGCCGTGTACTGGTCACGTTCACGGCGGAAACTGTGGCGTAAGGGCGAGGAATCAGGGCACGTGCAGCGCCTGCAGGAATTGCGCATCGATTGCGACGCGGATGCCGTCCTGATGCAGGTTGAGCAGCTTGGCGGTATCGCGTGCCACACGGGGCGTTTCAGCTGCTTTTACCGCACTTATGCCAACGGTGAGTGGATCGCGACCGACCCGGTGATCAAGGACCCGTCAACGATCTATGCTGCGCGCGAGGAATAGGCGCAGGGAGCCGGAAATGTCGACTGATACAATCAATGAACTATTTCGGGTGCTGGAGGGACGTAGAGCAGCGGATCCGAAAGAATCGTATGTTGCTTCGCTGTACGCGAAAGGCACGGACCACATACTGAAAAAGATCGGTGAAGAAGCGGCCGAACTGCTGATATCCGGCAAAGGCGGCGACCCCGCGGAAATTATTCACGAGACAGCGGACCTTTGGTTTCATACGCTGGTCTTATTGGCCCATAACGGGATTACGTCCGCTCAGGTTCTCGCTGAACTCGACCGCCGTTTCGGCCAGTCGGGCCTTGAGGAAAAGGCCCGGCGTCAGCAACAATAGACGTCATCGTCGGGGTTTTACGCCCCTGGAGACAGAACATGTCATTCGGAATCAAAGAACTCATCGTCATTCTCGTCATCGTGATGCTCGTGTTCGGAACGAAAAAAATCCGCGGAGTCGGCACCGATGTCGGCGGCTGGATCCGGGATTTCAAGAAAGCACTGAAGGACGGCGAGGACGGCGCGGACGATATCGCCGCAAAGCCCGATGCAGGTCGCGTGATCGAAGGGGAAACCAGCGTTTCCGACAAAGAAAAAGTCTGATCGGCGCACGCTGTGTTTGATATCGGCTTCTGGGAATTCTCCCTTATCGCAATTGTCGCGCTGGTCGTCGTCGGTCCGGAAAAGCTGCCGGAACTGACGCGTACGGTGGGCAAGCTCATCGGGCGCGCCAGGCGAACGATGCGGGAACTGAAGTACGAACTCGAGCGCGACGCCGAGTTCGAGGAAGTGAAGCGCCTGCGCGAAGAATTTTCGAAAAAGCATCTCGACGAGCTCGAGAAAACGCTCGACGAGCCAATCGACGTCGATGACAAAGAACCGAAGAAAGAGACGACGACGTCCAATTAAACACAATGGCTGACGCCGACGAACCCATTGTCGACGAGAACACCGTCGACGACACCATCGAAGGAGACGACGGGCTCGATCGCACCGAGCAAAGCTTCGTATCCCATCTGAAAGAACTGCGCAGCCGGATCATGAAGACGCTGCTGTGCGTGCTCGTCGTCCTGCTCGCGCTGATGCCGTTCTCGAACGAACTCTATCTCTGGCTGGCCGAACCTCTGCTGCATCACATGGCCGAAACCGGTGCGACGATGATCGCAACCGAGGTCGCTTCGCCGTTTCTCGCACCATTCAAGCTGTCACTGTTCGTCGCCGTGTTCATCTCGATCCCCTACATTTTCTACCAGGCCTGGGCTTTCGTCGCGCCGGGCCTGTACCACAACGAACAGCAGCTCGCGCTGCCGGTACTTGTATCGAGTACGTTGCTGTTTTACTTCGGGATTGCATTCGCCTACTACGTCGTGTTCCCGCTCATGTTCGGGTTCTTTACCGCGATCGCGCCGGAAGGCGTCACGGTGATGACGGATATCAGTCGCTATCTCGATTTCGTGCTGAAACTTTTCTTCGCGTTCGGTGCCGCGTTTGAGGTTCCGGTGGTCACCTACCTCGCGGTCCGCAGCGGCATCACGACGCGGGCCAACCTGGCGGCGAAGCGGCCGTATGTCATCGTCGGGTCGTTCGTTCTCGGCATGCTGCTGACGCCGCCCGACGTCATTTCGCAAATCCTGCTCGCGGTCCCGGTGTGGTTGTTGTTCGAACTCGGCCTTGTCCTGTGTGGCCTCTACATCAAGGAAGAAGACGAGGAGCTGCCGGCGGACGACGCCGCGGCTTCATGAACCGCCTGACAGGCGGCTCGGCGCGCTAGCCGATCCGTTCGACTCCCGTATCGCCCGCGACGAGCAGAATGTCGGCACCGCGTGCCGCGAACAGCCCGTTCGTCACGACCCCGGCGATCTGATTGAGCGTCGATTCCAGCGCCACCGGTTCCCGGATCTCGAGCCCGTAGACGTCGAGGATCGGATTGCCGTTATCGGTCGTGAATCCGTGGCGCAGTTCAGGCTGGCCGCCAAGTTTTACGATTTCGCGTGCGACGTAGCTACGCGCCATCGGAATCACCTCCACGGGTAACGGGAAGCGGCCGAGCCGCTCGACGATTTTCGAGTCGTCGACGATACACACGAACGTTTTGCTCGCCGCGGCGACGATTTTTTCGCGGGTCAGTGCGCCGCCACCGCCCTTGATCAGGTGGCCGTGGCGGGTTGCCTCGTCGGCGCCGTCGACGTAGTACGCGAGCGTTCCCACCCCGTTCAGTTCGAGTACCGGGATCCCGTGCGAGCGCAGGCGCTCGGCGCTCGCCTCGGAACTCGCCACGGCGCCCTCAAAATCGTGTCGGTGCTCCGCGAGCAGATCGATAAAACAGTTTGCCGTACTGCCGGTACCGATTCCGATGAAGCCCTCGAGCTTGATGGCTGCGAGTGCGGCCGCGGCCACGGCCTGTTTTTTCGCGTTTTGATCCACTGACACGTGCTCCCACAGATGCGCTTGCCGGCGGACATTCCGACCCGGCGTAGTGTTATCTTATACAGATGGAAATTGATTATCTAAAGATGATCCTGAAAGCGCCGGTTTACGATGTCGCGCGCGAAACGCCGCTCGATCGCGCGCCGGAATTAAGCGTGCGCTCCGGCAACGAGGTGTGGATAAAACGCGAGGACACGCAACCCGTTTTCTCCTACAAGATCCGCGGTGCCTACAATCTGATGTCACAACTCGCACCCGCCGACCGCGCCCGCGGCGTGATCACGGCGTCGGCCGGGAACCACGCGCAGGGGGTGGCGCTCGCGGCGGCAAAACTCGGCATCGAAGCGACGATAGTCATGCCGAAAACGACGCCCGAAATCAAGGTGCTCGCGGTGCGCCGCCTCGGTGCGAAGATCGTTCTGCACGGCAATACTTACGACGAAGCGAGTGATCACGCCCACGCCCTCGCCGGGGAGTCACGGGCAACGTACGTGCCGCCCTACGACCATCCGCTCGTGATCGCCGGCCAGGGTACCGTGGGAATGGAGATCCTGCGTCAGCATCCGGGTCCGATCGACGCGATCTTCGTGCCCATCGGTGGCGGCGGCCTCATATCAGGCATAGGCGCCTACGTAAAAGCGCTCGAGCCGGCGACGAAGATTATCGGCGTCGAGGCGGATGACGCCGCAAGCATGCACGCAGCCCTCGCCGCGGGACAGCGGGTCACCCTGCCCCGGCTCGGAATATTCGCCGACGGCGCCGCCGTGCGCCAGGTGGGCGAGGAGACGTTCCGCGTCGCCCAGCGCTGCGTCGACGAGGTGGTTACCGTGTCGATCGACGAAATCTGCGCGGCCGTAAAGGACATCTTCGAAGACACCCGTGCGATCGCGGAACCGGCCGGCGCCCTCGCGGTCGCGGGACTGAAACAATGGGTAAAGCGTGAATCCGCGAGCGGGAAAGAACTCGTGGCAATATTCAGCGGCGCGAACGTAAACTTCGATCGCCTGCGGCACATCGCGGAACTCGCTGCCCTCGGCGAACACCGGGAGGCGTTGATCGCCACGAAGATTCCCGAGCGCCCCGGCAGCTTCCGCCAGTTCTGCCACGCGCTTGGCGCGCGCGCGATTACGGAATTCAATTATCGCTACGCCGACGCGAACGAAGCCGTCGTGTTCGCCGGCATCCAGCTTCGCCACGGCGACGATGAAAAAGCGGCCTTGCTCGAACACCTGCGGGACAAGGGTTTCGCCGTCAGCGATATGTCGTCGGATGAACTCGCGAAGATGCATATCCGCTATATGGTGGGTGGTCACGCCGGCGGTCTTGCCGATGAGCGCCTGCTGCGCTTCGAGTTTCCGGAACGCCCGGGTGCCTTGCTGCATTTTCTGACCGATATCGGTGACCGCTGGAACATCAGCCTGTTCCACTACCGCAATCACGGCGCCGCTTACGGGCGTGTGCTCATGGGGATCCAGGTGCCGGCGGCGGACGACGACCGCTTCGCGACGTTTCTCGCCAGGCTGAACATGGAATACGTCGACGAGAGTGACAACCCGACGTATGCGCTGTTTCTGAAATGACCGCCACGGCAATCGGCTTCCGATCCGGCGTATGAGCACGGTTGACTGTCGGCCGGCCGATGTCGTCGCCGCAATGCAGGCGCTCGATGCGAGCGGCCTGAACACCGGCAGCGCCGGCAACGCGAGTTGCCGCAGTGCAACGGGCAGCGTGTGGATCACGCCGAGCGGGGTGCCGGCGTCCGCGCTGGATGAATCGTCGATCGTCGAGTTATCGATGAACGGTGAACCGACGAGTCCAGGTGCAATCCCGTCTTCCGAATGGCGTCTGCACCGTGATATTTATGCCGCCCGCCCGGACGTCCACGCGATCGTGCATACGCACTCGAGCTACGCGACCGCGCTCGCGTGTCAGCGTCGCGACATCCCCGCTTTTCACTACATGGTGGCGGTCGCCGGCGGCGATTCGATTCGCTGTTCAGGCTATGCTACGTTCGGCACGCAGATGTTGTCGGACGAAGCGATCACGGCGCTCGGCGAGCGCAATGCGTGTTTGCTCGCGAACCACGGCGTCGTCGCACTCGGTTCCACTCCGGCGAAGGCGGTGAACCTCGCGATCGAAGTGGAACAACTCGCCAGGCAATATTGCATCGCGTCTTCGCTCGCGCCACCGGTGATCCTGTCGCGCGAAGAAATGTCCGAGGTGCTGGAGAAGTTCAAAACCTATGGCCAAAGAATCGACTAGCGGCGGCGGTCCGCTCGAGGAATTTCGCGGACGCCCGAGTTTCCACCTCGCATTTCCGGTTACGGATCTCGAACGTACCCGTGCCTTCTACACCGACGTACTCGCCTGTCGGGTCGGCCGCAGCACCGACACGTGGCTCGATCTGAATTTCTTCGGCTACCAGATCACCGCGCACCTCGTGCCGGACTACGCGCCACCGGCGACGAACGACGTCGAATCAATAGCGATACCGGTGCCGCATTTCGGTCTGATCATGGACTGGGAAGACTGGCACCTCGCGGTCGATCACATGACGTACATCGGGATCGCGTTCCGCGTAGAACCGCACGTGCGGTTCAAGGGCAAAGTCGGCGAACAGGCGACGTTTTTCCTCGAAGACCCGAGCGGCAACTGCCTCGAATTCAAGGCGTTCAAAGACCCGGCGGATATTTTCGGTCGCTAGCCCGGTCGCGCCGCGGCCGGCTCGAAGAACAGTTCCCGCAGCATCGCACCCGGATCGGGAGCGCGCATGAAGGCCTCACCGACGAGGAACGCATTAACCCGGTTCGCGCGCAGACGGTCGACGTCGGCGCGGGTATGAATGCCCGATTCCGTAATCACGAGCCGGTCGTCCGGGATGTCGCGCAACAGGCCGATCGTTGTTTCGATATCCGTGACGAAGCGCTTCAAATCGCGATTGTTCACGCCAATCAGCGGCATTCTCAGGCGCAGCGCGCGTTCGAGTTCCGTACGGTCGTGAACTTCGAGCAGGACATCCATGTTGAGTTTCGTCGCAAGCTCGGCGAGTTCCTGCAGACTCGCATCGTCGAGGCAGGCGACGATGAGCAGGATGCAATCCGCACCGAGCGCACGCGCCTCGAACACCTGGTAGGGATCGACGACGAAATCCTTCCTGATCGCGGGTAATTCACACGCGGCGCGCGCCGCGACGAGGTGATCGTCGTGGCCCTGGAAGTAGCGTTCGTCCGTGAGTACCGACAGGCAGCTGGCGCCGGCGGCAGCGTAGCTGCGCGCGATTTCGGCCGGATCGTAATGCTCGCGGATGAGGCCCTTGCTCGGTGACGCCTTCTTGCACTCGGCGATGACCGCGGCGTCGCCGCTGTCCACCCGGCGCCACAACGCAGCGGCGAAGTCGCGTACGGGCGGAGCCTGCTGCACGCGTTGTTCGAGCGTTGCCAGCGGGGTGCGGGAACGTCGTGTGACGACTTCCGTGCGCTTGTGCTGCACGATTTCCTCGAGCACGTTCGTCGCTGCGGGTGTCGTTTCCTGATGGGGGCTTGCCATGCTGTCAGGCCTCTGCGGTCGTTTGTGTAAACTCGATGAAGCGGCGGAAACGCTCCCGTGCCGCGCCGTCGGCGATCAGGGCGGCCGCCTGTTCGAACCCTTCGGCGAGGTTCGAGCTGAAGCCGCACAGGTGGATCGCGGCGCCGGCGTTCAGCACCACGATATCGCGCGCGGGTCCGGGGCGATCGTCGAACACGGCGTTGATGATTTCAAGGCTCTCGTTCGCGCTGCGCGCGACGATGCTCGACAATGGCTGTAGCCGAAAGCCGAAATCCCGCGGATCAATCTCGAACCAGTCGATCACGCCGTCGGCCAGCGCCGCGACCGTCGTTGTCGAACCAATGCTGATCTCGTCGAGACCATCCGCGGCGTTCACGACATAGGCGCGCTCCGAGCCGAGGCGCGCGAGTACCGCGACCACTTTTTCCTGCCACGCGCGGTTGAACACGCCAACGAGTTGCAGCGGCGCGCCGGCGGGGTTCGTCAACGGCCCGAGGACGTTGAACAATGTGCGGATCCCGAGCTCACGGCGGGGACCGGCCGCGTGCCGGGTGGCGCCGTGATGCGCCGGTGCGAACATGAATCCGACCCCGGTTTGTTCGACGGATCGCGCAACATCGGCAGCCCCCATCGAGATCCGCGCGCCCGCGGCTTCGAGTACGTCGGCCGAACCGCTCGAACTCGACACCGAGCGATTTCCGTGTTTCGCGACGTGGCCGCCGGCTGCCGCGACGACAAACGCCGTGGCCGTGGAAACATTGAACGTGTGCGCGGCGTCACCACCGGTACCGCAGGTGTCGATCAGCGGCGTGGCGTTGACGGGTACGTGGACGGCGAGTTCGCGCATCACGGTCGCCGCGGCACATACCTCGTCGACGGTTTCTCCCTTCATGCTCAGGGCGACGAGCAGGCCCGCGATCTGCGCCGGCGTTGCTTCGCCGGACATGATCTGGTGCACGACATCGAGCATATCGTCGAAGCCGATGTCGTTGCCCGCGACGGCCGTCGCGATCGCGCGCCGGATATCCATCCCGCTCAATTCGCCACGCCGGCGAGCCGGAAGAAGTTCCCGAGCAGTGCGTGACCGCTTTCGGTCAGAATCGATTCGGGATGGAACTGGACGCTGTAGAGCGGGAACTCGACGTGACGCAAGCCCATGATTTCGTCGAACCCGCCGTCTTCCAGCTCGGTCCACGCGGTCACTTCGAAACAGTCCGGTAACGACGCATGCTCCACGACGAGCGAATGATAGCGGGTGGCGGTAAACGGATTCGCGAGATTCGCGAAAACATCCGATCCGCGATGGTGGATCGGCGAGGTCTTGCCGTGCATGACCGCACGCGCATGAACGACCCGTCCGCCAAACGCCTGCGCGATACTCTGGTGGCCAAGGCACACCCCGAGCGTCGGCACGGTCGGGCCAAAGCGGGTGACGACCCCTAGCGACACCCCGGCTTCATTCGGCGTGCACGGGCCGGGCGAGATGATGATCGCCGCCGGCGCAAGCTCGCGGATTTCGTCGAGCGACATCGCATCGTTGCGCACGACTTCGACATCCTGGCCCAGTTCGCCGCAATACTGCACGAGGTTGTAGGTGAAGGAATCGTAGTTGTCGATCATGAGAATCACGTGCGGTACTCCCTGTCCGCGGATGTGCCGCCGCCGACGGCGGGCAGGAAGTCGGCAAGCTCGTCGAACGCGGAAACAACACGGTCCGGTGCCGCCGCGGCGAGCGCGCCCGGGTCGCCGTAACCGTAATCGACCGCAATAACCGTCATGCCCGCACCGCGTGCAGCCGCGATGTCCGTGACCGTATCGCCGACCATCGTGCAATCCACCGTCGCGATGCCGAGCGCGGTCGCGGCGAACTGCAGCGGTGCCGGGTCCGGCTTTTTCCGCGGCAGTGAATCGCCGCTGACGCTCACCGTGAAGTATTCGGCGAGTCCCAGCGCTTCGAGCAGGGGTGCCGTATAACGCGCCGGCTTGTTCGTGACGCAGGCAAAGTGGCAACCACGTTGCCGCAGGCGCTCCAGCGTGGCGACGACCCCGGGGTACAAATGCGATTGCACGCAAACGTTCGCCGCGTAGTGATCGAAGAACAGTTGGCTCGCCTCCCTGAACAGCGCTTCGTCGGCGACCCCGTCGGGATCGCGGGTTAGCGAACGATGGAGTAATTTCTGTGCGCCCTCGCCGATATACCTGCGCACCTCGTCGAGTCCGGGCGCCGGCATGCCGACTCCGGCGAGCGCATGCCCGACGCTAAGCGTCAGATCGGGCGCGCTGTCGACGAGCGTGCCGTCGAGATCGAACAACACGGCCTTGCGTACGGAATTGCTCATACGGCGCGAACGCGATCGATCTCGGCCTGCATGTCCGCGATCGTACGCGCGTAGTCCTCGCTGCCGAATATCGCCGACCCGGCGACAAACGTGTCGGCACCGGCGGCCGCGATTTCCGCGATGTTGTCGATTTTCACGCCGCCGTCGATCTGCAGCCGGATTGGCAGCCGGCTGCGGTCGATGATCGCGCGCGCGAGACGCAATTTTTCCAGCGCGCCGGGGATGAAGGACTGTCCGCCGAACCCGGGGTTAACGGACATGATCAGCACCATGTCGATCTTGTCGAGCACGTAATCGAGGTAGTCGAGCGGGGTCGCCGGGTTGAAAACGAGCCCGCTTTTGCAACCCGCTTCGCGGATCAGCTGCAGGGAACGATCGACGTGCTCGCTCGCTTCCGGGTGGAACGTAATGTAGCTTGCGCCCGCCGCGGCGAAATCGCCGATGATGCGGTCAACGGGTTTCACCATCAGGTGCACGTCGATCGGGGTTTCAATCCCGTATTTCCGCAAGGCCGAGCACACGACCGGGCCGACCGTCAGATTTGGCACGTAATGATTGTCCATTACGTCGAAGTGCACGAGACCCGCTCCTGCTTCGATGACGTGACTCACTTCCTCGCCGAGGCGGGCGAAGTCTGCGGACAGGATCGAGGGGGCGATAAGTTCCGGCTGTTTCATGTGGTTTCGTCGTCTCGGGGGCGCGTCAAAGAGCGCGCAACTTTACCGCATCACTACCCCGAGCGCACCTCGACGACCCCGGTGGTCAGCGGGTTCAGCGGGTCGGTGCCGCGGCCGATAGCGGTGTTTATGTACCGTAATTACGTGATTTCGCGTTGCCTGCTCGCCGGTGCGCTCCTCGTCGCCCTGGGTGGCGCCGGTGCATTTGCCCAGACGCCGACCCTCCCCGCGGCGGAAAGTCCGGCGGCGCCCGCGGAGTCACCGGCAGATGCGCCCGCACCGGCCTCCCGGCCCGCGCACGAGCGGCTGATCGCCGAACGCCTGGCTCTGTCGCGTTTCGATGTCGAAATGCTCTGGCTCGATGCGGCGGACGGCCCGTTCCTCGCGTTGCACCGGCCCGCGGACGCGGCCGTACCGTTCGGCGGACTCGTGATTGTCACGACGCCGGGTTCCAGCGTCGATCATGCGCCGGTGCCGCACGCCCTGTCGCACGTCGGCCCGGCCGGCGGGTGGTCCGTGTTGTCCCTGCAGCCCCCGCCGGCGGGGGCCGGGCCCGAGGCCACGGCCGCGCGCATCGTCGCGGCCGTGGCGGAATTCGCCGGCCGCGGTTTGGAGAACATTGTGCTCGTGGGTGACTCCGGCGGGGTGAGTGGTGCGCTCGCGGCGCTCGGCGGCACGCTACCGCCCGGGGTCATCGGCTTTGTCGGGGTCGGCGCATGGGACGCCGATCTGGCCGGGGTCGATGTCGCGGTCCTCGATGTCGCCGGAACGCGTGATCCCCGGGCCATGCGCTGGCAGGAACAACGTCGCGCGCGGGCGCGCACGTATCCGAACTCACTCGAAGCCGTCGCGATCGATGGCGCGGGTCCCGATTTCTACGGCTACGCGACGCACACGGCGAAACTGATCCGCGGCTGGTTGCAGCGCGCCGCGCCGGCGAAAATCGTTTCCCGCTGAGCCGCCGCGGGTGCGCCCGCTCAAACGACGTGTTCCTTCACGTGTACCGAGACGCTTGCTTCAACCGCGCGATCAAGAGTCCGGGCCGCGGCGTCGGCGACGAATTTGATCAGTACGTCGTGCGTATTGCCTACCGCTTCATTGACGATGCCGTGGCGCTCGGACTCGACCCAGTGAATTTCCTTGTGTTCGCACGTGAGCAAGTCATAGGCGAGGGTCGCGCTCGCCGGATCGACGACATGATCGGCGCTCGCCTGGACGATGGTGACCGGACAGCTGACGTTCGGCAGTTCGCTTTTCACGCGTGACACGAGCCGGGTCAGTTCATACAGCCCGCGGATCGGCATGTTGCGGTAGTTAATATGCGGATGTTCCGACTCGTTCGGACGAAACGGCATGAGACCTTCGTATTTCGACACCCAGCGTACGATCCGGTTCGCGCCGTGCATCAGCGGGACGAAACGCATGTTTTTCGCGCGGAATTTCAGCGGCGCGCTGACGGACGCGACGGCACTGATCTCGTCCTTTGCGCGCGCGGCGTGCAGCAGCGCGAGCGCACCGCCGGTGGAAAATCCGATCAGGCAAACTTCGCGGCAAATACCGCGCAGGGCATGCAAGCCGCGTTCAACCGACGCGTACCAGTCTTCCCAGCTGCGTTCGCGCAAGTCCCACGGCGAGGTGCCGTGGCCCTTCAGACGTATCCCGAGAACGGTATGGCCGGCAGCGAGCAGCTTGTCGCCAAGCGGCCGGACTTCCGCCGGCGAGGCGAGGAAACCATGGATCAACAACACCCCCATTGCCGAGCCGTCGGGCGGCTCGAGCAGGAACGGTCGTGCATCGGCGGTGGCGGTTTCACGCTCATTGATCTCGCGATGTGCCGCGTCGTTGAACAACCCCTTGTCCCATTCGTAGGCGACGAGCTCGTCGTCATAGACGAACCGCGCGTACGCCGTGGCATCGAGTTCTCCGACTTCGGCGATTGCAGCCTCGATAGCGGCACCGACTTCGACGACCGGTTCGACCTCATTCGCGTACACCTCCACCGGGTTCTCGAGTCTGACGGAGTCGAATTCGTGTTCGATCGCGAGTTTGTCCCGGAAACGGATTTCCTCGGGGCGGGTTTCAATCAGCCCCGCGTTTTCAGCCGATTGCAGGAACTGGGTGAGCTCCGGCGTTTCGGATTTCAGCAGCGCGCGATAAACGGACGGATTGCAGATACTCCGGTGCAGGTGGACGTGGCGGTGCTTCTGCAGTTTCTTGATAGCGATATAGATAACGTGTTTGAACTCGTTCATCGGCAGATGCTGGCTGCCGTTCTCGACGCTTTTCAGAATCGCGCGCGAAGCGAGATGACTCGTATTGACCGTGACCTCGCCGTAGATATCGCGCATGTAGCGATCGCGTAAGCGCGAAATGCTCGCGCGCAGGCCTTTGGCCGCGGCGCGGCGGATGACTTGTTTGCGCAAATACGTGCCATCGAAAATATCGCGCGGGTGTTTCAGGTTGCCCGCGAGGTAGGTCGCGAGCATGCGTTCCCACCACAGCCAGTCATCGAGCGGGCAGATTATATCGCCGAGACGGATGTCCATATCGGTCGTTTTGAAAAACAGATTGCCTTCGACGATCAGCTCTTCGACGGCGCGCGGACTCAGCTCGCCGTGGAGTAATTCCGCGCCGCGCCGCAAAATGTTGTCGCTGATCCGCAGTGGATAGAACGTGATGTTCGCCGGCGCGATCGTCACCGGTCGTCGTGCATTTTCGATCAGCGCGTCGACCGCGGGCAGTTCGAGCTGTCCGCACCAGTCCTCGAGCAGAGCGTGATTTCCGAGCGCGTGTTCTTTCAGTACCCTGAGCTTGATGATCTGCAGGCCGATCGCGAGCCGCGCCGCGCCGGTGTGATGCTTGCGCCGCGATCGCGCGGAGCGCGAGTACACGCTGTACTGTCCACGGTGGTCGACGACCTGCCGGTCCTTGACCATGCCGCCTTCGGGGAAAATGACGATCTTGCGCCCTTTCAGAATATCGCGCGCGAGGATCGCCATCAGATCCGGGTGATCGGCAGGTACGGCGCCGAGTTCATAGAGAACCTGTGCGAAGCGGTCGTTGCCCTTGAAGAACTGAGCGGCGGCAACCGAGCGACAGAACGCGCCGCTTTCGCGGTAGATCAGATATTGCGGGATGAACGTTTCCATGCGCGCGAAATGGTTGAACAGGAACACATCACCCTGTTCTACCTGCCCGTGCTCATGATGCAGCTTGATGCGCACGCCGAGCAGTTTCTTGACCCGGTCGAACGCGCGTACACACCAGTCGTAAGTGCGCGGGTTGAGCTCGGTGGCGTTATCCATGTCGCGTTCCTCGAGTCGCTCTCTCTTCGCCGTCGCAGGGGTTGAAAGTGCGCTGGACGTCGGCGACAGATCACTTTCGCGTTAGTGGCTAACACGTTGTTATCCGTCGTGAATCAGCGTACAGCAATTAGCTGCGACCGGAAACAGTTCACTTCGGGTGCAGCGCTTGCCCGCTGCCGCCGGCCGGCTGCGATTGCCGTGCCCGGCGCCGGTCATGCGCGGCTCAGACGCCGGGGTCCGTAGCGCCCGTTTGTCGGGCGAGCGCCCATTCGAGGTGTTCACGCACGAGCGCGGAGGCGCCTGCGAGGCGTGCGCGCAATGCGTCGATGATCGCCTGACTCGGCGGCGCGTTACCCAGCGCAACCGCGATATTGCGCGACCACTGCTCGAAACTGATCCGCCGGATCGCGGATCCGCGGGTGCGCGCGTCGAATTCTTCCGGCGACCAGGCAAACAATTCGAGCAGCGAGCTGTTATCGAGCCGGTGCCGCGGTGCGAAATCCTGTTCCGCCGCGAGCGAGGCATAGCGATTCCAGGGGCACACGAGCTGGCAGTCGTCACAACCGAATACCCGGTTGCCAATCAACGGACGCAGGTCTTCGGGGATCGGGCCCTTCAGTTCGATCGTGAGATACGAAATGCATCGTCGCGCGTCTACCTCGTAGGGCGCGACTATCGCCCCGGTGGGGCAGGCATCGAGACACGCGACGCACGTTCCGCAATGTTCCGTCGCGTACGCCGGGTCCGCGGGCAAGGCGAGGTCGGTATAGATCTCGCCGAGGAAAAACCAGGAACCGTCCGCGCGGTTGATCAAATTCGCGTGTTTGCCAACCCAGCCGAGGCCGCCCTTGCGCGCGAGCGCGCGCTCGAGCACCGGGGCGCTGTCGGTAAACACCCGGTAACCATAATCACCAATCTCCCCGGCGACCCGCGACGCGAGACCTTGCAGCCGCGCCCGCATCAGTTTGTGGTAGTCGCGCCCGAGCGCATAGCGGGAAACGTATGCCCGGGACTCGTCCGCGAGCGCCTCGCGGGCCTGTTCATTCGGTTCGGGCAGGTAGTTCATGCGCGCGACGATGACCGACAGCGTGCGCGGGATCAGCAGCGCGGGTCGCGAGCGTTTCGCGCCGTGTTTGCTCATATAGCTCATTTCGCCGTGCCAGCCGCGTTCGAGCCATGCCTGCAAACGCGCTTCGTCTTCGACGAGGGAAACGTCGCTTATCCCGATCTGCTGGAAGCCGAGTTCGGACCCCCACGCGCGGATGCGGGGAATGAGCAGGTCCGGATCGACATCCGTTCGTGCACTCATGTGTCGGCGTTCGGGGCGAGTACCGTGCGTTTCATGATTGCCTGCCACAGACTGTCGAACGCGCGCCCCCCGGGACCGCGCGGCGCGTAGGCGCCGACCGGGGCACGGTGAACACCCATCTGCTCGATTTCACTGAGGTAGGGAATATACGACCGCAGCAGTTCGGGGTGCTCCGCGGCGAATTCGACGATGAGCTCACGGTGCAGCTTCTTGCGTTTGTCGACCATCGAAAAGAACGGCATCAGGTGCGAGGGGTCGATCGATTCCCGCGCGAAGAACCTGCACAATTGCTCATAGGCGCGCAGGGACAGGTGCGTCGGGATCAGCGGAATCAACAGCCAGTCGGTCATGTGGATAATGTTTTCGGACGCGAGCGAAACGGTGGGTGCGCAGTCGAGGATGACGACATCGTAATCGTGTTTTACCGATCGCAGGCGTTTGCCCAGTGTTTCGTCCGGGTTCTTTTTCCCCGCGAGATCGACGTCCAGATTGCGTAAGGAAAAATCCGCGGGGATCAGGTCCACATTGTCGTAACCCGTGGGGCGGATAAATTTTGGCAGCGGACGCTTGCGTTTCAGCAGTCTTTCGCTGCCGCCCTTGATGTGGGCGCGGGTACGAAAATAGAAGCTTGCGGCGCCCTGCGCATCGAGATCCCAGATCAAGGTCCGAAAGCCGCTGCGACCGGATAAGTAGCCGAGGTTGACCGCGGCCGCGGTTTTACCGACACCGCCCTTGATGTTGTACGTCGCGAATATTTTCATTCTTGCCGAAGCATAAACCCAGCAGCAGTCGATTTCGACGCCAATACGTCAACACACGTTATTGTGATGCCGGCAGGCCGGACGATATACTCGATTCGCATCCCAACCCGCACAGGCAGGCCACACCCGCACACCATGTTCGACATCGTCAGTAGCTGGTACCGCCGGTATTTCTCTCACCCGCAAGCCGTGCTATTGGTCCTGCTGCTCGTCATCGGTGCGGTCGTGGTGCTGTATTTCGGGCACATGCTGGCCCCGGTGCTGGCCGCCGTCGTTATCGCCTACCTGCTCGAAGGCACCGTGGCGCAACTCGAAAAGCGCGGGGTTCCCCGCTTACTCGCCGTCATCAGCGTATTTACCGTATTCATGACCGTGCTCGTATTCCTGCTGCTCGGCCTGATGCCGATCCTGTCGCGCCAGGTGACGAATTTCATCCAGGAACTGCCGCGCATGATCAACGAAGGCCGCGCGCTGTTGCTGCGCCTGCCGGAGCTCTATCCAAACGTCGTCACCGCGGTGCAAATCGACAATCTCATTGGCGCTTTTCGCGGCTGGGTGAGCGGGCTGGGGCAGAGTGTCCTGTCGATGTCGCTGGCGACGATCCCGGCGGTCGTCACGGTCCTGATCTATCTCGTACTCGGTCCCGTGCTCGTGTTCTTTTTCCTCAAGGACAAGGCGCAGCTCGTCAGCTGGATTACCGGTTTTCTGCCGCGCGACCGTGGCGTCATCGATCAGGTCTGGCAGGAGATGGACGACCAGATCGGCAACTATGTCCGCGGCAAGGTGTACGAAATCTTTATCGTCGGCGGGGTTACGTATACGACGTTCTCGTTCCTCGGCTTGTCGTATGCGCCGTTGCTCGGCGTTCTCGTCGGCCTGTCCGTCATCGTGCCGTATCTCGGGGCCGCGGTGGTGACCTTGCCGGTTGCGCTCGCCGGCTACCTGCAGCTCGGCTGGGGCAATGAATTCGTGTGGATCATGGTCGCCTATGCGGTTATCCAGGCGCTCGACGGCAACCTGCTCGTGCCACTGCTGTTCTCGGACGTCGTGAATCTGCATCCCGTTGCCATCATCATCGCCGTTCTCGTGTTCGGTGGTCTGTGGGGATTCTGGGGTGTGTTTTTCGCCATCCCGCTCGCGACGCTCGTGAAGTCCCTGCTGCGGGCGTGGCCGCGCGCGGGCGACGTGCGCACGGAAATTGCCGCGGGCGCACAGGCCTAGAGGTTGTTCGTCGCGTAATCCGCGAGGCGTGAGCGTTCACCACGGCGCAACGTCACGTGCCCGCTGTATGCCCAGGGCCGAAAGCGATCGACGACGTACGTCAAACCCGATGTCGTCTCGCTCAGATAAGGCGTATCGATCTGACCGATATTGCCGAGACACACGATTTTCGTGCCCGGTCCCGCACGCGTAATCAGCGTGCGCATTTGTTTCGCCGTGAGGTTCTGTGCTTCGTCGATGATGATGTAACGATTCTGGAACGTACGTCCGCGCATGAAACTGAGTGAACGGATCTTGATCCGGCTCTGAATCACGTCGGCGGTGGCGGCCCGGCCCCACGTCCCGCCGTCGCCGGTGTCCGCGAGGACTTCGAGGTTGTCCAGCAGTGCGCCCATCCACGGCGTCATCTTCTCTTCTTCGGTGCCGGGCAGATAGCCGATGTCCTCGCCGACGGAGATTGTTTCGCGGGTCATGATGATTTCGCGATAAATCTTCGTGTCCATGCATTGCGCGAGTCCCGCGGCGAGCGCGAGCAGCGTCTTGCCGGTACCGGCCACGCCGAGCAGGGTGACGAACTCTACCGTCGGGTCCATGAGCAGATTGACGGCGAGGTTTTGCTCGGCGTTGCGCACCGTTACGCCCCAAACCGCGCGCGCCGGGTCGCGATAATCGGTCAGGTGCTCGATGCGTTGATAACCGTTATCAACCGCGCGCGCGATCAGCTCGATCCGACCGTCCGCACTGAACAGGCCCTCGTTGGGATAAATCGTCCCGAACGTGCCCTCGGCGACGGTATAGCCGCCCTGCTCATCACCACGGTGCTGTAACTGCTCGACTTCGCCGGTACGCAGTTCGTGCGTCCCGGTGAACAACAGATCGACATCGTCGATCGACTTGTCGTTGTAATAATCCTCGGTGCTGACCCCGGCGATCCGCGCCTTGATCCGGAGATTGATGTCCTTGGATACGAGAATGACGTCGGCGGCGCCGGGCCGGCGCGTCTGATCGAGCGCAGCGGCGAGGATGGCATTGTCCGGGGCGCTGCCGGGCAGACCCGCGGGCAGCGTGCCCGCTTCGATGGCCGCGGTTTGCAGGAACAGGCGTCCGCTCGGTGCGTAATCATGAGCGCCGTGCCCGATGTGCGGCAGCGGCAGACCGGCGACGATGGCGTCGTGATCGCTGTGGGCGATCACGTCTTCGAGAAACCGGCTTACCTGCCGCGCGCTGCGGGCAATATCGGAGGTTCCGCGTTTCGCCGCATCGAGTTCTTCGACGACGACCATGGGAATAAACACGTCGTGTTCGGCAAACCGGAAGATCGCCGTCGGATCGTGCAGCAATACGTTCGTGTCGAGAACGAAGAGTCGCTTGTCCGTGGTCACAATTGGGCGGTGAGGCCGATCCGGAGTTCCCCGAAATCGTTACTTCACGGGCTCCATGATCGAATCGAGGTTCAGCTGGTCGCAGAATTCCATGAATTCGCCGCGCAGCGAGGCGATCGAGACGTCCGTGGGAATGCCTATGGTCATGTGCAGCGAAAACATCTGGGTGCCGGTATGCGCAGCGGCATAAGTCCCCGAATACAGGTCTTCGACGTTGATTTCGCGCTGGGCAAAGAATTGCGTGATGTCGTGGACGATGCCGATATTGTCGACCGCGACGACTTCCACCGCATAAGGCATCAGGCCACCCTCGGGTTTGCGCGGTTCCGTGCGCTGGACGATCGTTTTGAGATGGAGCTGTTCCTCGAGCCGGGGCAGCAAATTCTCGATTTTCGCAATCGCGTCCCACGGGCCGGATAACAGCATCATCATCGCGAGCCGATCGCCGAGCACCGTCATCCGGCTGTCGACGATATTGCAACCGCAATCGCGGATCGCCTTGATGAAGGGTTCGATCAGTTTGGGCCGATTCGCGCCGATGGCGGAGATGGCGACGTAATTGTCCATGAATTTTTAAGGGGGGTTCGCTGGGCGGGAATGAGCACCCCGTATTGTGCATGTTCCGGCTCGCGATCCGCAAGCGCGCTCCGCAGAAAATGGCGTCCGATGCGATGGAACCCGGGTCACTGCCTCCTTGTCATACCACCCACGGATAGCTACCATAATCGGTTGTTTTAGAGAGTTTTATCGATGGCACGTTTGCGTGGAAGCATGGTCGCGGTGGTCAGCCCGATGCGGGAAGGGGTGGCGCCCGAGACCGCGATCGACTGGCCGCGATTCGAGGCGCTGCTCGATTTCCACGTTGCCAGCGGCACGGATGCCATCGTCGCGGTCGGCACGACCGGCGAGTCCGCCACTCTGAGCGAAGACGAGCATTGCGCCGCGATCAGCCGGGTCGTCGCCCATGTAAACGGGCGCATCCCGGTCATCGCCGGCACCGGCGCGAACTCCACCACCGAGGCGATCCGGCTGACGAAGGCCGCCGCCAAAGCCGGTGCCGACGCCTGCCTGCTCGTCACGCCGTATTACAACAAGCCGACGCAGGAAGGCCTGTACCAGCACCACAGGACGATCGCCGAAGCCGTGGATATCCCGCAGATCCTCTACAACGTCCCCGGGCGCACCGCGTGTGACATGCTGCCGGCGACGATCGCCCGTCTCGCCAAACTCGAGAACATTGTCGGGGTCAAGGAAGCAACCGGGGAAGTCGACCGCGTTGCTACGTTGCGTGAGACCTGTGGCGAGGAATTCATCCTGTTGAGCGGTGATGATGCTACCGGTCGCGAATTCATGCTCGCGGGCGGCGATGGTGTCATTTCCGTGACCGCGAACGTCGTCCCGCGTGAAATGAAAGCGCTATGTGACGCGGCGCTGGCCGGCGACGCGGCGCTCGCGAGCGAGATCGACGCGAAGCTCGCGTTACTGCACAAAGAGCTGTTCTGCGAATCAAATCCGATTCCGGTCAAATGGGCGGTCTATCAGATGGGTCTGTGTGAACCGGGGATCCGTCTGCCGATGACCTGGCTGTCGAAAGAAGCCGAACCGCGTGTCCGCAAGGCCATGGAACAAGCGGGCCTCACCTGTAACTACGCTGCCGGCTGAGCGCTGCTCGGCTGACCGCACTTAAACAACATTCGTTGAGGGGATTTTCTGGCATGTTAAAAACTTGCCTCGTGAGCATTTTCATTGTGCTCATGCTAGTTGGTTGCTCCAAGATCGTCCCGAAGCTGGACGAGGTTCTGCCCGACAAGCGTACGGAATACAAGAAGAGCAAGACGCTGCCGGATCTGGAAGTACCGCCGGACCTGACGACGGACGCGATCCAGGACCGCATGGCAATTCCGAAACCCGGCGAAACCGCGAGTTTTTCGACGTTTCAGGAACGCGCCGCCGAGCGCAAGCGCGACGAGGACCTCCAGCGATCGGAATCGAGCGCGATCAAGTTGCTCGAAAACGAAACCGTACTTGCGGCTGAAGGCGTTACGGTACAGATCTGGCCGCAGTTGCGCAGTTTCTTTAACGGACTGGGTTATACCCTCGAACTCGACGACGAAGAACTCGGCGTGATCGAGACCGCCTGGAACGAAAACCAGGAAGAACTCGTGCGCGACAAGTTCAAGGTGTTCGCCGAGCCTGGCCAGGAACCCGGCACGACATTGCTGTACGTGTCCCACCGTGGCGAAGAACTCGTTCCGCAGGGCGACAAACTCGTGTGGCAGGCGCGATCGCGCGATGCCGCGCTCGAACGTCGGGTCGTTGAACGAATCGAGACCGCCCTGAGCGGGGGCGCTTCCGATACGCGCGCGCCTGCGCCGGGCCGCACGGCGGAGCGTGCACCCGCGGCGGCACCGGTCGCTGACGGCGGCCCGCAACGGTCGGAGCTGATCAGTGCCGGCGGCGGCAAGGTGTACCTTGCGCTCGGCGAACAATTCAACGACGCCTGGGGCAGCGTCGGGGTGGCTCTCGGCCGCACCGGCGTCGAGGTTGACCGGGAAGACCGCAACCGCGGGCTCTATGTCGTGCGCCTCGCCGGCGCGGCAGCGAAGAAGCAGGGCGTGTTTTCGAAACTGAAGTTCTGGGGTGACGATGCGCACCAGTTGCAGTTGAGCCTGACCGGCGTCGGCGACAAGACGGAAATCGTTGCCCTGAACCGCGACGGTCAGTGGGATACGAGCGATATCACGGTGCAGTTTCTTACCCGTTTGAACCAGGAACTGAACGCCGGGAACTAGCCGGTGTACTGTCTGACGCAGCGACTGTCGCGGCCCACCGGCCCGATGAGCGACTAGCGTGCGATTCTCGGTACTCGCGAGCGGCAGCAGCGGCAACGCGACCGTCGTCGAAGCCGGGGATACCACGATTCTGATCGACTGCGGGCTGTCCGTGCGGCGCCTTACGGCGCGCGCGACCGCGCTCGGTGTCGACCTGTCGACGCTCGACGCGGTCGTTGTCACCCACGAGCACGGTGATCACATCGGCGGGGTCGGCGCGCTGGCGCGGCGCTATGGTCTTGCCGTCTACATGACTCACGGGACCCGCGTTGCCGCCGGCTTCGAGAGTGATCGCAGGTTTGCGCTGACGGAGATCTCGCCGCACGAGACATTCGCGATCGGCGGTCTCGAACTGCACCCGGCGCCGGTTCCGCACGATGCGAAGGAGCCTTGCCAGTTCGTCGTCGAAAGCGAATCCCGGCGCCTGGGCATCCTCACCGATCTCGGCAGTGACACCCGCCATATCCAGCAACATTTCGCGGACTGTTGCGCGCTCGTGCTCGAATTCAATCACGACCTCGAATTATTGTCCGGCTGCGAGTATCCGGAGTCGGTGAAGGACCGGATCGCCGGCCGCCTTGGTCATTTCAACAACGGACAGGCGGCGACCCTGCTCGGGAGCCTGAAGTCGAGCCGCCTGCGCCACGTGCTCGGTGCGCACGTGAGCGCACGCGCGAATAACGTCAATCTCGTGCGCGAGTCGCTGGCCGCGGTGCTCGATGACAGTGGCACGAGCTGGGACGTGGCGGCACAGGATACGGCGACGCCCTGGATCGAGGTTTGAGCTTCATGTCACGGCCGCGAGCGTGGCCGCCGCGCCGGGGCGACTTCAGCGTTTTTTCTTCACGTGTTTCATCAGGCGCCGTCGTTGCTTTATCTGGCGCTGCGTGAGCTCGTTGCGCCTGCCTTCGTACGGATTCTCGCCCTGACGTAACTCGATCCTTACCGGGGTACCGACGAGTTTGAACGCGTTGCGAAAGTAGTTGGCGAGGTAACGATGGTAGGAATCCGGCAGTGATTTGACCTGGTTGCCGTGGATGATGATCGTCGGCGGGTTTCTGCCGCCGAGATGTGCATAGCGCAGTTTGATGCGACGGCCGTGGACGAGCGGCGGTGGATGCGCGTTAACGGCTTTGAGCAGCATCTCCGTCACCGTGCTCGTTTTCGCGCCGATCTGCGCCGAACGGTAGGCATCATCGATGTGGCGGAATAATTCACCGACCCCGGTGCCGTGCAACGCGGAGATAAAGATGCGTTCGGCGTAATCGATGAACTGCAGTTTGCGATCGAGTTCGCGCCGGATCTGATCGCGCTTGTCGGGCCCGAGACCGTCCCATTTGTTCACGGCAACCACGACCGAGCGGCCGCTTTCGACCACGAGGCCGAGCAGATGCGCATCCTGATCCGTGACGGCCTCGGTACCGTCGAGTACGACGACGATAACGCCGGCGAGGTCGATCGCCTGCAGCGCTTTTACGGCACTGAATTTCTCGACGATGTCGCTGACTTTCCCGCGACGTCTGAGACCGGCGGTGTCGATCAGCGTATACGCGCGGCCGCGGCGCTCAAAATCGATCGCGACGCTGTCGTGGGTCGTGCCCGGCAGATCCGCGGTAATCATGCGTTCTTCGCCGAGCATCCGGTTTACGAGCGTCGACTTACCGACGTTCGGACGCCCGATAATCGCCACCCGGGTGCGGTGGTCATCGGAATCAGTGTAGGCCTCGGGTCCGGGCCAGTTTGCCGTGACTTCTCCGATCAGCCTGTCCACACCGACCCCGGACAGCGCGGAAATCGCTACGGGACGATCGAATCCGAGGCGGTTGAATTCGCTGCTGATGAGCTCCGGGTCGGCGTGATCGACCTTGTTGACCACGATCGTCACCGGTATCCCGGATTTTCTCACGACCGCCGCGATATGTTCGTCTTCGCTGTTCAGGCCGTCCTTGCCGTCGACGACGAGCAAAATCGCGTCGCTGTCACCGATGACGCTGAGCGCCTGCTCCGATACGCGGGCATTGATGTCGAGTTTCGCACCGCTGTCGATACCGCCGGTATCGGCAACGAGATAAGCGGCCGAACCGACCTTGCCGAGCCCGACATTGATATCACGGGTGACCCCGGCAACGTCGGCGACGAGCGCGTCGCGCGAGCGCGTAAGGCGGTTGAACAGCGTCGATTTGCCGACGTTCGGCCGGCCGACTATCGTGACGACCGGCTTTGATGCTGTGCGCGGAGCGTCGCTCACGGGCCGGCGGCCGCCGTTACAGGTCGTCTGATTGATCGGCGGCCGTCTTTCGCCCGGGGCGATAGGCGGCGAGCACGCCGGACGAACTGAACGCAACGAGAATGTCGTCGATCGTCTTCGCGGGGACGAGTATTCGCGTATCGTCGAGACGCGTACGGTAGACGAAATCGCCCGTTTCGCGGTTGAGCCAGTGCAGGTAGCCCTCGAGGTCACCAATCACGACGTAATCGCCGATCACGGCCGGACCCGATACCTGCCGGGCTTTCAGCGCCTGCTGTTTCCAGATCGACGTGCCGCTGCTGCGCTCGAGACCCCAGACATACCCGAGCGCATCGGTGACATAAACGCGCTCATCGTCGGCGGCCACATTCGAGTAGGACGAGATTTCGCGGCTCCATTCCAGCTGGCCGCTGATCAGTGAAACCGCGGCTACGCTGGCCTGAAACGTCGCCACGTACGCGGTGTCGTCGAGGATCGTCGGCTCGGCGTCGACGTCGACCATGCGTTCGAGATCGGAGCGCCCGCTCGACACCGCGAGCTGGGTCTCCCACTGTTGCTTGCCGGTGGCGAGGTCGAGCGCAACGAGGCGACCGTTATCAAACCCGGCGATAACCGAACCCGCGTAAATGACCGGTGCGCCGGTGCCGCGCAACGTGAGTACGGGGATCGTGCGGTCATACACCCACTTGCGCTTGCCGGATTCCGCAAACAGCCCGAACAGCTTGCCGTCGCCCGTACGGACGACGACCGTACCGCCGGCGGAGCGCGGTGCCGCGAGGACTTCGCTCGACACCATTGTCAGCCATTTCCGTTCGCCGGTTTCGGCGTCGAAAGCCACGACTTCGGCATCGGACGTTCCCACGTACACATTTCCGTCGCCGGCACCGGGACCACCCGATATGCGCAAATCCTTGTCGCGTTCCGACCAGATCTCGTCGCCCGTCTGGCTATCGAGTGCGATCACGCGGCCGTTACGGTCGGCGGTGAATATCCGGTCTTCGTAGGGCGCGGGGATCAGCTGGATGAATAAATTATCGACCCCCTTGCCGTAGCGGTCCGACCACAAGCGTTCCACCTTGATACCGGGTTCGAAATCGACGAGCTCGGCAGGCGGGATCGAGTTGTCCGTTTCCTTCGCGATGAGGTTACTGACCGAATCCTTTACCCCTGCGCAGGCGCTGAGGCCGCACAGCGCGATCGCGATGCCAACGAGGCGAAATGTGTTTGTCATTTGCCGCCTACCGGTTCGCGAGCGCAAGATTGTCGATCTTCATTTGCAGCGATTCACCACTGCTGCCGCGCTTCTGCGCGTCGTTGAGCGCGGCGCTGTACAGCGCGCGTGCCGCCGCCGTTTCGCCCTGCGCGAGCAGGACGTCGCCGCGGATTTCGAGGAACTCGTCAGCGAACGCCGGATCGATCGCCGCGATCGCCGCCGCCGCCGCGTCGACATCGCCCTGGGCGAGCTGAATCTGCGCGAGCCGGCTCAGCGCGACCGGCTTGATCTTGCCGTCCGCGGAATTGTCCACCACCCACTGCAGTCGTGCCTTCGCTTCGTCGAGCTGGCGCACATCGACCGCGAGTTTCGCCAGCACAAGGGCGCTCAGACGCGCATACGTCGACTTCGGATAGCCCTTGATAATCGCTTCGCCCGCCTCGGTGGCCTCGTCACTGGCGCCGGCGGATGCGATCGCGAGCAGGTGTTCGTAGTTGATCGACGCTGCCTGGCCTTCGGCGATCCGCGCCGACTCCCAGTAGCGGTAGCCGAACAGGCCTCCGAGGCCGAGGATCAGGCCGAAAATGATCGCCTTGCCGTTCTCCTGCCACCATTTCTTGATCTTTTCGATCTGTTCGGTTTCTGTCGTATAAGCGTCCAAAGCCTTTTTCTCCCCCGCGAGCCGAAGCTCGAGCTGATGCTGGTGTCTGGTTTGTCGTGCCGGTGCCGGTCGTTCCGGGCCCGGTAATCAGTGCATTACGCCCTGCAGCGCCGTGATCGCGGACGCGCGCGCTATCGTCTGTTGTTGCGAATCCGCGCGCAGCGGCTTCAGGGTTACCGTACCTTCCCGGTACTCGTCGTCGCCGATGATCAAGGCTGCCTGTGCGCCCGAGCGATCCGCTTTTTTCATCTGCGACTTCATACTGCCGCCGCCACAGTGGCACAAGACCCGCCACGCCGGTTGCGCATCGCGGACGGACTCCGCGAGTCCGAACGCGTCGGCGATGTAACGCTCGTCGGTGACGATGACGTAGACATCGGCGTCCGGGTCGGCGGCGCGTTCGAGGCGTTCGCGTGCGAGTTCGATAAGCCGTTCGAGACCCATGGCACAGCCGATTGCCGGGGTCGGCTTGCCGCCAAGCAACTCGACGAGGCCATCATAGCGACCACCCGCACAGACCGTGCCCTGGGCACCGAGGTCGTTCGTGATCCATTCAAAGACGGTATTGGAGTAGTAATCGAGACCCCGCACGAGGTGCGGGTTTACCTGGAACGCGATCCCCGCGTGATCGAGGATTGCACACAGCTGATCGAAGTGTCGCCGTGATTCGTCGTCGAGGTGCGCATCGAGTGCCGGTGCCTGCGCGATGAGGTCTTTCATCGCCGGGTTCTTGCTGTCGAGGATCCGCATTGGATTGCGCTCGAGCCGGTTCACGCTGTCGTCGTCGAGCGCGTCACGATGGGCACGGAAATACTCGCGCAGAACGTCACGATAGTGATGGCGGCTGGCGAGTGTTCCGAGTGTATTCAGTTCGAGACGTAGCCCGGGCAGCTCGAGTTCGGTCCACATCCGTGCCGTCATCATGATCAGTTCGGCGTCGATATCCGGGCCGGGCAGCCCGAATGCCTCGACGCCAATCTGGTGAAATTGTCGGTAGCGGCCCTTCTGCGGCCGTTCGTGACGAAACATCGGTCCCGTGTACCACAACTTGCGTGTCTGCTGGAGCAAGCCGTTTTGCAGTGCCGCGCGGACGCAGCCGGCCGTACCCTCCGGTCGCAGGGTCAGGCTGTCGCCGTTGCGGTCGGCGAACGTGTACATTTCTTTCTGCACGATATCCGTGACGTCGCCGATAGAGCGTTCGAACACCCCGGTATGTTCCATGATCGGCAGCCGGATCTCGCGGTAGCCGTACGCGGCAAGTACCGCCTGCAGCAGCGACTGCGCGCGTTGCCAGGTTGTGGAATCCGGCGGCACGATGTCGTTCATGCCTTTTATAGACTGGAGTTTCATGGCGACGCCGCCTCAACGGCATTAATCTTCGTGCCAAGTTCGAGTTGCGCGACGCCCTGGCGGGCATACGGGCGCAAATCGACGGGCTCGCCGTCGAAGCGCAGGCTTATCGAATCGGTGTTACCGAGTATCAGGCGGAAGTACGGCTGATCAGCCAATTCAACCGTGCGACCGGCACGGGCCATGCCGAAATACAGTCGCGTGTCGTCGTGCGAGTAAATTTCCACCCAGGCCTCGCTGTCGGTTTCCACCGACAGAGTATGCGTGCCCAATGCCGACGATGCCGGCGCGAGCGCGGTAGCGTCCGCGGGTTCCGTTGTCGACTCCGCATCGGATTCGGCGACAGGTGCCGGTGGCGTGACGTTTTGCCAGCCCGGTGTCTCATGTTCGACGATGTCGAAGCTGTACGGCAGCGGGGTCGCTGCATCGACGTACGGATCGGCCGGCGACGCCGGCGATTGCAGCGTTTCCCCGTCGCGAAAATTCGCGCGACCCCACAACGCGATCAGGATGACCAACAGCGCCCCCAGGCCATACGTCACGATTTTGATGCTCGTGCTGTTGATGCCCACCTGGTCCGGTGCGCGTGACGAAAAATCCGCGAGCGAGGGCGGTTCGACCGACGTATGTGATTCGTACGCGGCCAAAATCGATTCCGCATCGACATTCAGTTCTTTCGCGATCGAGCGGATGTAGCCCTTGACGAACATCGGCGCCGGGAGGTTCTCGAAATCGTCACGCTCGAGCGCCTTGATGACCCTCGTATCGAGCCGCAGGCGCAGCGCGAGATCGGCCGCGCTGATGGATGCGGCTTCGCGCGCCTTTGCCACCATGCGTCCCGGCGATTCGTCCACCGGATGCGTGTGGGTTTCATTATCGATATCTTTCGACGACGACATCAGATTTTCTTCGACTCGAGCAGCTGGCGCGTTTCGTCGGAATCCGGGTAGTTTTTCTCAAGCTGGAGGCTGTAGCTCGCGAGCGCGTCCTTGTCGCCGAGTTCGCGCTCGATCCGTATCCCCAGCCACAGCGACTGCGCCGTGTGGCTGCCGATCTCGAGATAACGCTGCAGGTAGCCGCGCGCCGGCAGGTAGCGTTCGAGTTCATAGCTGATCATCGCCATGCGCAACAAAACCTGCGGTATCCGCGGGTTGATCTGCAGCGCATCGCGGAAATGGCCTTCGGCCGCGGCGAGATCGCCGGCGGTCATCGCGCAAATCCCCGCATTGCTGAGTGCGATCTCGGGCGTCCGGTACAGCGGGTTCGCGCGTGCCCGCGCGAACATTTCCTGACCTTTATCGTGTTCACCGTTCTGGCACAGGACCTGTCCGTAGTTGTTCAGGAATGCGGAGTTGTCCGGCTCGAGCCGGATCGCCTGTTTGAAATTGCGATCGGCTTTGTCGAACTCGCCAACCCGGTTGTACAGCAGCCCCAGTGTCGAATACGCCGCGGCGAAGGACGGATCGGCCTCGATCGCGCGCTCGAGTTTGTTCACTGCCTGCTGATTGTCGCCGTCACGCATGTAGGCGATGGCGAGTTTCGTATTCACTTCCGCGATTCGAAGCCGGTCCTCGGCCTCGGATTTCCGGTTCTTCGTCTGCGTGGCACATCCGCCAAGCGCGAGCGAGACCAGCAGCACGGTGGCGATGGCCGTGAATTTCCCTCTCATGACACACTCTCCGAATTCAGTTCCGCGCGTCGTTTCGCGCTTTTCGCCTGGACTTTGCCGACGAGTTGCCCGCAGGCTGCGTCGATGTCGTCGCCACGCGTTTTACGCGTGATAGTGACGATCCCTGCGCGCACAAGTTGCTCGCGAAACGTGTCGATCACCGAGCGCTCGGAGCAGGTGTAACGCGCGCCCGGAAACGGGTTAAACGGAATGAGATTAACCTTGGCGGGAATGCCCTCGAGCAGACGGACGAGGTCTCGTGCCAGGGCGCGGTCATCGTTGATCCCCTTAAGCATGACATATTCAAACGTGATTTGTTCATGCGGATTCGCGGACACATAATCACGACACGCTTCCATCAGGTTCGCGATCGGAAACCGCCGGTTGATCGGTACGATCACGTCGCGGATGTCGTCGCGCGGGGCATGCAGCGACACCGCGAGGCTCACCGGACAGGTATCGCGCAGCCGGTAGATACCCGGTACGTGGCCGGCGGTGGACAGCGTGACCCGCCGGCGCGCGAGGTTATACGCGTTGTCGTCCATCATCAGGCGCATGGCGCCGACCACGTTGTCGAAATTCAGCAGCGGCTCGCCCATACCCATCATCACGACGTTCGTAATCCGGCGGGTCGTTTTCGGCGTTTGCCCGAGGTGGCGGGCGGCGAGCCACACCTGGCCGATGATTTCACCGATGCTGAGGTTGCGGTTGAAGCCCTGGGTTGCCGTCGCGCAGAACTGACAGTCGAGCGGGCAGCCGACCTGGGAGGAAACGCACAGCGTACCGCGGTCGTTTTCGGGAATGAAAACCGTTTCGATACTGTTGCCGGAATCGACTTTGAGCAACCACTTGATGGTGCCATCCGCCGACTCCTGCACCGTCACGATCTCCGGGAAACGGATCTCCGTGTCGGTGGCGAGCCGTTCGCGGAACGCTTTGCTCAGGTTCGTCATGTCGTCGAAGTCGACGACGCCGAACTGGTGGATCCACTTGATGAGTTGCGTCGAGCGGTAGCGGCTTTCGCCGAGCGTGGCCATATAGGCGTTGAGCCCCGTCACGTCGAGGTCGGTGAGATTCATCGGCGCGACGGGTATCACGGGGTTCAGCGCGGGCAGATCGCGGCGTCGTCGAAGAAGAACTTAATCTCGTTCGCGGCCGTTTCCGGGGCGTCGGACCCGTGGACCGCGTTCTCCGAAATGTCCTTGCCGAATTCCGCGCGAATCGTTCCGGGTGCGGCTTCCGCGGGATTCGTTGCGCCCATCACGTCGCGGTTCACCTTGATCGCATTCTCACCCTCGAGCGCCTGCACCATGATCGGGCCGGAGATCATGAAGTCCACGAGTTCATCGAAAAACGGCCGCTCACGGTGCACGCCGTAGAATTCCTCGGCTTCGGCACGCGACAAATGGACCATCTTCGCCGCCACGATTTTCAGCCCGGCGGCTTCCAGTTTCGCCAGGATTGCGCCGATATGATTCGCCGCAACGGCACTGGGTTTGACGATGGACAGCGTACGTTCGATAGCCATGAGGCCTTGCTCCTAAAAATAGATACATAAGGTATTGAAAAATCGGCGGTATTATAGAGGCTGCCGAGCGGAAAATCACTTATCCACAGCGCTTTTTTGCACTGCGGCGAAGAAACTCCCGGGGTGCGGATTCTCGTGAACCGCGAGGGTGCCGCCGCGGTCCCGCCGCCGGGCGCCGAATCCGGCGCCGGGGTCAGTCGTGAGGGGTCAATACAGGCCGGTCTGCAACCGCGCTGCTTCCGACATCATCTCGGGGTTCCAGATGGGATCGAACACGAGTTCGACATGGACGTCCGTCACGTTCGGGACCTGCCGCACCTTGTGTTGCACATCGTCGACAAGGAACGGTCCCATGCCGCAGCCTGGTGCCGTCAGCGTCATATCGATCTCGACCCGGTTGCCACCGCCGTCGACGGGTTGCACCTCGCACCGGTAGATCAGGCCGAGCTCGACGATATTGATCGGAATTTCAGGGTCGTAACACGTACTGAGCTGTTCCCACAGCAAACCTTCGTCCACCGTGCCGTCGCCGCTCGCAACGCTCTCCTCGGCCGGCATCGACGCCACTTCGAGACCAATCGCGTCGACGTTGTGCGGCGGGATTCGCGCGAGGTTGCCGTTTACGTTCACCGTGACCGAACCGCCGAGCGCCTGTGTCACGTAGACCGCGGTGCCCTCGGTCAGGGTAATCGGCGAGCCTTCCGGGATCAGTACCGCTTCGCAATCGCGTTTCAGCGTGATCGGTTCATTGAAGTCGTTCGGGTTGCTCATACTGAAACCTTTCGTTTACGCCAGCATCGTGTGCGCGGTGGTTAGCGCGGCAATGAAGCGGTCGATGTCGTCGCGCGTGTTGTAGATGGACAGCGACGCGCGAACCGTACCCGGCAGTCCGAAATGCTGCATCACCGGCATCGCACAGTGATGACCGGTGCGCACCGCGACGCCCTGGTTGTCGAGCAGCAAACCGATGTCCTGCGGATGGATGCCGTCGATGTTGAACGACAGTACCGCCGCCTTGTGCCGGGCGGTACCGACAAGTTGCACACCGTCGATCGCGCCGGTAAGACGTTCCGTTGCGTAGGCGAGCAACTCGTCCTCATAGGCGATTGCCGCGGCGAAATCGATACCGTCGAGATAGTCGATCGCGGCGCCGAGGCCAATCGCGCCGGCAATATTCGGTGTGCCCGCCTCGAACTTGTACGGCACATCATTGTATTCCGTGCCGTCGAACCGGACTTCCCTGATCATGTCGCCGCCACCCTGGTAGGGTGGCAGCGCGTCGAGTAACTCACGTTTCCCGTACAGCGCACCGATACCCGTCGGCCCAAACAGCTTGTGCCCGGAAAACGCGTATAAATCGCAGCCGAGCGCCTGCACGTCTACCGCGGTATGCGCAACGGCCTGCGCACCGTCGAGCAGGACGATGGCGCCGACGGCGTGTGCGAGCGCGGTCATCTCCCGCGCCGGGTTGATCGTTCCAAGCGCGTTCGAAACATGGCCGAGCGCGGCGATTTTCGTGCGCGGTGACAATCGCGCCTCGAAATCGGACAGCGAGATCTGGCCTGCATCGTCGATCGGTACGACGATCAGTTTCGTCCCGTAGCGTTCGCAGATCATTTGCCACGGCACGATGTTCGAATGGTGTTCGGATTCGAGCACGATGATTTCATCGCCGGCCCCGAGCAGGTGTTGCGCAAGGCACTGCGCGGCGAGGTTGATCGATTCCGTCGTGCCGCGTGTGAACACGATTTCGTCGGCACTCGCGGCATTGAGAAACCGTTGTACCTTGCCGCGCGCAGCCTCGAAAGCGTCGGTTCCGAGCTGGCTCAGCGTATGCACGCCGCGATGAATGTTCGCGTTTTTCGTGCGGTAGTAGTCGTTGATCGTTGCGATGACGAGATCAGGTTTCTGTGTTGTCGCCGCGTTGTCGAGATAAACGAGCGGGTGGCCATTGACCGTTTCGGTGAGGATCGGAAAATCCGCGCGCACGCTCTGCACGTCGAACGTCGGTTCGACAGTTTCAGCCCGGGCCCTACTCATGGCCGTCGATCTCGTTGATCCCGGTCGCGTGTGTGCGCTCCCTGATCCGCCGTTCGATCCATTCGCGCAACGCGTCGATTGTGATCCCGGCGGCGATATCGGCGGCGAACGCAAACGTGAGTATGCTGCGCGCCGTGTGCCTGTCCACCCCGCGCGAACGGAGATAAAAGAAGGCGTTTTCGTCAAGCTGGCCGACGGTCGCGCCGTGCGCGCATTTGACGTCGTCCGCGTAGATTTCGAGCTCCGGTTTCGTGTCGATCTCGGCACCGTCGGACAGCAGTAAATTCTTGCTCGACTGCAGCGCTTCGATCTTCTGCGCGTTCTCGGCGACATAAATCTTGCCGTTGAACACGCCACGTCCGTTACCGTCGGCGATGCCCTTGTAGTTTTCGCTGCTGTGGGTGTTACCGACGAGGTGGCGGATCCGCGTATGGTGGTCGATGTGCTGATGGCCATCAGCCATGAACAAACCGTTCAGCGCGACGCTCGCGCCGTTCCCCGTCAAATCCGCATTGACGTCGATCCGGGTGATGCCGCCACCGAAAGCGAACGAATACGTCTCGATACGCGCTTCCTGCGTCGCGGTTGCGGTGACATTGCCGATATGGTGCGACCCGGCGTCGTCCGTTTGCACGCGATAATGGGTGATCGTCGAACCGTCGTCGGCTTCGAGTTCCGTCAGCGCGTTCGTCAGTCCGCTCGCGCCCGGCAGGCTGAAATGGGTTTCGACGACGGTGCAGCGGCTGTTGCGTCCCGCGTCGACGATCAGGCGCACGGTCGTGAGTTGTTGCTCGGCGGCGGGCGTATTGATGAACAGTATGTGGATCGGCGTGGCGCATTCGCAGCCATCTGCAACCGTCATGTGGACGCCGTCGGCCACGAAGGCGGAATTCAGCGCGACGAACGGCGCATCATGCCGATCGAGGTGGGCCGTAAGGTCGGTCGTTTCGTCGGCCAGCAGATCCGCGAGTCTGTCGATGGCGACGGAATCCGGCAGCTCACGGAGCGTCGACAGCGCCGCGCTGTAACGACCGTCCACGAACACGATGCGTAGCGGCGTGAATACGGGTAAATCGACGCTGTCGAGGTCGAGCGTCGCGGCGGCCGCGGGTTCAGGCCGCGCGGTATAAGCCGTGTCACGAATCGCGCTGATATCCGTATATTTCCAGTCTTCGACTTTCAGGTTAGGTACACCGGCGACGCTGAATTGCTCGAACGCGCGCTTCCTCGCGTCCGCAACCTGCGCGTTCGCGGCGCCGGGCAGTTCGCCGGCCAGCGCGTGGAATTGCGCCGCGAGGTTTTCCGCGAACTTGCTCATGCCGCGTCAGCCTCGTCCTTGAGCCAGTCATAACCCCGCTCTTCGAGTTCGAGCGCGAGTTCGCGATCGCCGGAACGCACGATGCGGCCGTTCGCGAGGACGTGGACGAAATCCGGCACGATGTGGTCGAGCAGGCGCTGGTAATGCGTTACGACGACAAACGAACGTTCGGCATCGCGCAGCAGGTTGACCCCGTGACCAACCGCTTTCAGGGCATCGATATCGAGCCCGGAGTCCGTCTCGTCGAGGATCGCGAGGCTCGGTTCGAGCACGCTCATCTGGAAGACTTCGTTGCGTTTTTTCTCGCCGCCGGAGAAACCCGAGTTCACGGGACGGTTCAGCAGGCTGTCGTCGAGCCCCACGGATTTCGTTTTCGCCTTGACGAGTTTCAGGAAATCCACCGCGCTCAGTTCTTCTTCGCCACGGTACTTGCGAATACCGTTCAGCGCCGCTTTCAGCATGTAGACGTTGTTCACGCCGGGGATTTCAACCGGGTACTGGAACGCGAGGAACACGCCCTCGCCCGCGCGCTCTTCGGGCGCGAGTTCGAGCAGATTCTTGCCCTTGTAGGTGACCGAGCCGCCGGTAATGTCATAACCGTCACGACCCGCAATAACGTGCGCGAGCGTGCTCTTGCCGGAACCGTTCGGCCCCATGATGGCGTGAACTTCACCGGGTTTGACGGTGAGATTCAGGCCTTTGAGGATTGGCTTGTTCTCTACGGAGACTTGCAGGTCACTAATTTCGAGCATGGCAATTCCAGGTTGATTCGTGGTGCGGCCTTGATCAGCCGATCGAGTTTTCGAGTGAGATACTCAGGAGTTTCTGCGCTTCGACGGCGAACTCCATCGGCAGCTCCTTGAACACCTCGCGGCAGAATCCGTTCACGATCATGTTGATCGCGTCTTCGTCGCGGATCCCGCGCTGGCGCAGGTAGAACAGCTGGTCGTCACTGATCTTCGAGGTCGACGCCTCGTGTTCGACCTGCGCGGTCGTATTCTTCACTTCGACGTAGGGAAACGTATGCGCGCCGGAGCGGTCGCCGATCAGCAGCGAGTCGCACTGCGTGTAGTTGCGTGCATTGGCGGCGCTTTTCGCAACCCGCACGAGTCCGCGGTAGGCGTTCTGACCGTGGTCGGCGGAAATCCCTTTCGAAATAATCGTGCTGCGCGTGTTGCGGCCGAGATGGATCATCTTCGTGCCGGTATCCGCCTGCTGGAAATTGCGCGCCAGCGCGACGGAGTAGAACTCACCGACGGAATTATCACCTTTGAGAATGCAACTCGGGTACTTCCAGGTAATCGCCGAGCCGGTTTCCACCTGGGTCCACGAGATCTTCGAATTATTGCCGCGGCAGTCGCCGCGCTTCGTCACGAAGTTGTAGATGCCGCCCTTGCCGTCCTGATCTCCGGGATACCAGTTCTGCACTGTCGAGTATTTGATCTCGGCGTCGTCGAGCGCGATGAGTTCGACCACCGCGGCGTGCAGCTGATTCTCGTCGCGCATCGGCGCGGTGCAGCCTTCGAGGTAACTGACGTGGCTGCCGGAGTCGGCGATGATCAGTGTGCGTTCGAACTGGCCCGTATTCATCGCATTGATGCGGAAGTACGTCGACAGCTCCATCGGGCAGCGCGTGTTCTTCGGGATATAGACGAACGAACCGTCGGTAAACACCGCGGAATTCAGCGCGGCAAAGTAGTTATCGGCGACCGGAACGACCGTACTCAGGTATTTTTTCACGAGTTCCGGATGGTTGATCACGGCCTCGGAAAACGAGCAGAAAATTACCCCGGCCTCGGCGAGCTTTTCCTTGAACGTCGTATGCACGGAAACGCTGTCGAACACCATGTCGACCGCCACCCCGGCGAGCATTTTCTGTTCTTCGAGCGGGATACCGAGCTTTTCATACGTGGCCAGCAGTTCCGGGTCGACTTCATCGAGGCTCTTCGGCATGTCGTCCTGGGACTTCGGCGCGGAGTAATACGAAATCGCCTGCAGATCGATCGGCGGGTAATGCACGTGCGCCCAATCGGGTTCGGTCATTTTCTGAAAGCGTTCGAACGCTTTCAGGCGCCACTCGAGCATCCACTCGGGCTCGCGCTTTTTTTTCGAAATGAATTCGATCACCCCGGCATCGAGTCCCGGCGGGACGCTGTCCTGTTCGATGTCGGTGTAGAAGCCGGCCTCGTAGCGGCGTTTTACGAAATCGTCGATTTCCTGTGGTTGACTCGACATGTTGCTGGGTCCTTTTTATGGGGTCCGCGTGCGGCTACAGGCTGAAGCTCTCGCCGCAGCCGCAGGTTTCTTTCACGTTCGGGTTCTCGAACCGCAGACCTTCGTTCAATCCGTCACGTCCAAAATCGATGTTCGTGCCGTCCACGTACTGCAGACTCATCGGGTCGACGACGATCCGGATCCCGTTCGATTCAAACACGGCATCGGCATCGCTGATCGTCTCCGCGGTCTCGACCACGTACATGTAACCCGAACAACCCGTCGTGCGCACACCGAGACGCAGACTTGCGGTAGCCGGGTCGAGATAGCTTTTTACGTGCCGCGCGGCACGGTCGGTCAGTGTTACAGCCATTGTTTTACAGCCCTTCCTGAAACGGGGTACCGGCGGTGACATCACGGCGATCGTCCTGCCACTGTCTGATCACCTGAACGCTGCGTCGCGAGACGAGCTCATCGAGACTGACGTTGTCGAGGAAGTCCCGGATCTGCGTGCTCAGGTCTTCCCATAAATCATGCGTCAGACAACGCTGTTCGCCCTGGCAGTTACGCTGCCCGCCGCAACGGGTCGCATCGACGTTTTCATCGACGGCGTCGATGACATCGGCGACGGATATCAGATCACTCGATTTCACGAGGCTGTAGCCGCCGCCCGGGCCGCGCGTGCCGTCGACGAGGCCGCGCTTGCGCAAGCGGGAGAACAACTGCTCGAGGTATGACTGCGAGATCCCCTGGCGTTCGGCGATTTCCGCCAGCGCAACCGGGCCGTGCTCGTAGTGCAGTGCAAGGTCGAGCATCGCAGTGACGGCGTAGCGGCCGCGGGTGGTCAAACGCATAGGGGTGTCCCCGTGATGAAGGCCAATACCAACTAAAACAGTTGGTAATTATGCGCTTAACCTAGCGTTTTAGTCAAGATTTCTCGGCATCGCTGTCGACGGTCCGTGGCGCATCGCGGTTACCCGCGTTTGCCTGTACTTGCCGCAGGGCTTCGCGCAGTTCGTCGAGCTGGGTTTCCATCGATTTCGCGTGGTCGAGCAGTGAGTCGATTGCCTGCACCATCGGGTCGCGCAGATCCCGAACCTGCCCGTAGGCGTCGAAGCCGAGGCGCTCGGCGGTTTTTTCCCGCTCCGAAGACGCGGCATCGACGCCGGCCCCGCCGGCGATACGGCCCGGAACCCCGACGACGGTCGCGTTTGCGGGTACCTCTTTCACGACCACGGCGTTCGAGCCGATGCGGCCGTTTTCCCCGACGAGGATCGGGCCGAGTACTTTCGCGCCCGCGCCGACGACGACCCCGTTGCCGAGTGTCGGATGCCGCTTGCCTTTCTCCCACGACGTACCGCCGAGCGTGACGCCGTGGTACAGCGTGCAATCATCGCCAATTTCCGCCGTCTCTCCGATCACGACGCCCATGCCGTGGTCGATGAAGAAACGCCGCCCTATCGTCGCTCCGGGATGAATCTCGATCCCGGTCAGGAAACGTCCGAGATGCGACGTCATGCGTGCGAGCCACTTCAGGCCATGGATCCACAGGTAATGACTCACCCGGTGTATCAGTACCGCGTGGAGGCCGGGGTAGGCCGTCAATACTTCGAGTGTCGTGCGCGCGGCAGGATCGCGCTCGAACACGCAGTTGATATCTTCTTTCAGCCGCTCGAACATAGTTTGGTCGCCCGCTGCTGGATTTGAGGTAAAATTGCGTACCCGGTTTGGAGCGCGAGAGCGGCACATGGTATGCGAATAGAAGAATCCGAAAAAGCCCACGGTTGGCGGGACGTCATCGCCGGAGTCCTGGCCGCCGGGCTCGGTGTCCAAAGCGAGAAAAACCGCGAACGGGATTTCGAGCACGGGTCACCGCGCCAGTTCGCTATCGTCGCGATAATCGCAACGCTCGCGTTTATCGGTCTCGTCTACGCCGCGGTAAAAATCGTGCTCAAAGTCGCCGGCGTCTGAGCACGCGGGCGTTACATCGCGCGCAGCTTCTCGAGCTGCGACTGCGTGCGTGCGATCCGATCTTCGAGTTCCGCGCGCCGCGCACGTTCCTTCTCGACCACCGCGGCGGGCGCCTTTTCCACGAACGACGCGTTGCCGAGTTTGCCGCTGATGCGGTCGAAATCCGCGCGCATTTTCTCCAGATCCTTCGCCAGCCGCTGCTTTTCGACCTCGACATCGATCAGATCCGATAACGGCACGAGTACGGTCGTTTCCCCGGCGAGCGCCGTCGCCGCGTCGGCCGAGACCTCGATCACGCGGTCGATGGACGCGACCCTGGCGAGCTGGCGCACGAACGCGTCATAGGATTCGAGCCACCGGCATTCTTGTGCCGATCCGCCCTGGACATTGATCGCGAGCCGGCGATTCGGTTCGATATTGTTGTCGGCACGGATCCGGCGGACGCCGAGGATAAACTCCCGCAACCATGCGAATGCGCGTTCCGCTTCCGCATCGGCTTCGAGCTGTGCCGCGTCCGGATATGGCTGCAGCATGATCGTTTCGCCATCCTGGCCGAGTACCGGCGCGAGTTTGAGCCAGATTTCATCGGTGATATACGGCATCAGCGGGTGCAGCGCGCGCAACGCGATTTCGAGCACTTCGACGAGCGTGCGGCGCGTTGTCGCCTGGGCCTGCGGGCTCGCCGACGGGTCGTTCAGTGTGACTTTCGCCAGTTCGATGTACCAGTCGCAGTATTCGTCCCAGATGAACTCGTAGATGGACTGCGCGGAGAGGTCGAAACGGTAGGTTTCGAAGCCTTCGCGGATTTGGCCGAGACTCGCGTGCAGGCGCGAGCGGATCCATTTCTCGGCGAAACCGGGAGCTGACCCGGGTTCGGCGGTCGACACGTCGTGGCCGTCGCACATCATCATGACAAAGCGCGCGGCGTTCCAGATCTTGTTGCAAAAATTCCGGTAGCCGCCGACACGCCCGAGGTCGAAGCGGATATCGCGACCCTGGGTCGCCATCGAGGCAAACGTGAAGCGCAGGGCGTCGGTGCCGAAGCTCGCGATGCCGTCGGGGAACTGGCGGCGTGTCGCCGCTTCGATCTTCTCCGCGTCCTGGGGACGCATGAGTCCGCTCGTGCGCTTCGCGACGAGCGGTTCGAGCTCGATGCCGTCGATCAAATCGAGCGGATCGAGGATATTGCCCTTCGACTTCGACATCTTGTTGCCGTCGGCGTCGCGCACGAGGCCGTGGATGTAAACCTCGCGGAACGGCACGTCGCCCATGAATTTCAGGCCCATCATGATCATCCGTGCAACCCAGAAGAAAATGATGTCAAACCCGGTAACGAGCACGCTCGTCGGGTAATACGTCGCGAGTTCCGGCGTTTCGTCCGGCCAGCCAAGCGTCGAAAAAGGCCACAGCGCGGAGCTGAACCAGGTATCGAGCACGTCCTCGTCGCGCTCCAGTACGACGTCATCGCCGATACCGCCGCGCGCCCGCGCTTCGGCCTCATCGTGGCCGACGTAGATGTTGCCGGCTTCGTCGTACCAGGCCGGGATCCGGTGCCCCCACCAGAGTTGGCGCGAGATACACCAGTCCTCGATGTTGCGCATCCATTCGAAGTACGTCTTGCTCCAGTTCTCGGGTACAAAGCGGATATCACCGTTCTCGACCGCGGCGATCGCGGGTTTCGCCAGCGGCTCGGCGCGGACGAACCACTGGTCCGTCAGGTACGGTTCAACCACGGCGTGCGAGCGATCGCCGCGCGGCACCATCAGTTTGTGGTCGTCGATGCGCGCGAGCAGTTCCTGGCTCTCGAGTTCGGCGATAATGCGCTCGCGCGCCACGTAGCGGTCGAGGCCACGATAGGCTTCCGGCGCGTTATCGTTGATCGTCGCGCTCGGGTCGAAAATATTGATCACGGCGAGGTTGTGGCGCTTGCCGACTTCGTAATCGTTGAAATCGTGGGCCGGCGTAATTTTCACGCAACCGGAACCGAACTCCGGGTCGACGTACGCATCGGCGATGATGGGTATGAGGCGATCGCACAACGGCAGGCGGATCGACTTGCCGATGATGCGCCGATAGCGTTCGTCTTTCGGATGTACGGCTACGGCGCTGTCGCCGAGCATTGTTTCCGGCCGGGTCGTGGCGACAACCACGTGGCCGGTGCCGTCGGCCAGCGGGTAACGGATGTGCCACAGCTTGCCGTTCTCTTCTTCGGCGACCACTTCGAGATCAGAGATCGCCGTATGTAACACGGGATCCCAGTTCACGAGTCGTTTGCCGCGATAAATGAGGCCTTCGTCGAACAGGCGGACAAATACTTCCGTGACGGCGCGCGACAGGTCCTCGTCGAGCGTGAAACGCTCGCGGCTCCAGTCCATCGACGCCCCCATGCGGCGTAACTGCTGCGTGATCGTGCCGCCCGATTCACCTTTCCACCGCCACACGGCATCGACGAATTTTTCGCGGCCTATGTCCACCCGCGAGACGCCGTCGGCCGCGAGTCGCCGTTCGACGACCATCTGGGTCGCGATGCCGGCATGGTCGGTGCCACACTGCCACAGGGTCTGCTTGCCCTGCATGCGCCGGTAGCGGATCAGGGCGTCCATCAGGGTGTCCTGGAACGCGTGCCCCATGTGCAGCGAACCGGTGACGTTCGGTGGCGGCAGCATGATGCAGTACGGTTCGCCCGCGCCGTGCGGTTGAAAGTAGCCGGACTGTTCCCAGTGATCGTAGCGGCCGGCTTCAATCTTGTGCGGGTCGTAGGTTTTTTCCATGAGGTTTACTTTCGGTGTCGATTCAGGTGGTACGGGACGTGCGGCCGGCTGTGGCGCAGCAGGGTTCGCGGCCGGCGCGGTTGTGGACGCCGACAGTTCACGTCGCAGATCGGCGACGACGTCGGCGCGCAATTCCGCGAAAGCAGCGCGGATATTCTCATTGACGAGTCGCTTCACATCGTCGACGAGCGCGGCGGCTTCCGCCGCCGGGTCGACGACGGTGGCTGGTGGCGGCCCGGTATCGAGTATTTGCCGCGCGATCGGATCCGGGTTCGGCGCCGGCGCCGCGGGGCGTGCCGTGGCCACCCGGCGGGTCAGTTTCGGCAGTATCCGTCCGGCTGGCGGACCGCCGGTGGCAGGCGTCGCAGCGGCGGGTTCGCGGCGCGACTCGAGCAGGGATTCGAGCTGATCGATCGTGTTATCGAGGCTGTCGTCGTCGCGCGGAGTGTTGCCGTCGCGTTCCTCAGCCACGTTTCGCGCCCAGTTTGTGGGTGTTCAGGGTGTATCCGCGCTCCTGGTAGTAGCGGTAACGGTCGCGCGCGGCTTCGCGTGATCCCGGATCGGCCCCGCTCGTTTCCATCACCCGCTCGAAACGGCTGAAGAATGCCGGCACGTCCTCACCGAGGTTTACCAGTACATCGTGCGTCGGCGGCACGGTGTCGCCGGACCCGAGCGTAATCGGGGTCGATTCCGCGTCGCGATCGTCCACGCGGGCATGCGGAACGAACGCCGTGTCCTTGTACGTCCACATGAGCGTATCGAGTCGTTCCACGGCGTCGTGATCGCCGCAGCGAACATACACGGCATGTCCCGCGCGCCACGCTTTTTCGGCGAGACGGCAGACGAGTTCCCCATGCTGACGCGGATCCGGATCGTCCATCACGTAGAAATCGACGCGGGTCATGCCGCGGTCACCCGTCTGCCTTACCCGTCGCGCCGTGCAACCCGGTCGCGCAAGTACTGAAACAGCAGGTTGACGGGGCGCCCCGTCGCACCTTTTTTCGCGCCGCTGACCCAGGCCGTGCCGGCGATATCAAGATGCGCCCAGCGGTAGTCCTGCGTAAAACGTGCAAGAAAACAGGCGGCGGTGATACTGCCGGCCGGGCGCCCGCCGACGTTCGCGATATCGGCGAACGGGCTGTCGATTTGCTGCTGATATTCGTCCCACAGCGGCAGACGCCAGGCCCGGTCGCCGGTTTCCTGGCCGGCGTTCAGCAGGTCCTCGGCGAGTTCGTCGTCGTTGCCCATGAGCGCGGTGGTCAAATGGCCGAGCGCGATGATGCAGGCGCCGGTGAGCGTCGCGATGTCGATCACGACATCCGGTTCGTAGCGCGCGCTGTACGTCAGCGCATCGCACAGGATCAAGCGACCTTCGGCGTCGGTATTCAGAATTTCGATCGTCTGGCCGGACATGCTCGTGACGATGTCGCCGGGTTTCGTCGCCTTGCCGTCCGGCAGGTTCTCGGTGGCGGGAACGACGCCGACGACATTGATCGGCAGCGCCGATTCCGCGAGCGCCTTCATCACGCCGAACACGGTCGCCGCGCCGCACATGTCGTATTTCATCTCGTCCATTTGCGGGCCCGGCTTCAGCGAAATGCCGCCGGAGTCGAATGTCACGCCCTTGCCGACGAGCACAACCGGCTTGTCGCCCGCCTTGCCGCCGTCGTATTTCATCGTGATCAGTTTCGCCGGCTGTTCACTGCCGCGCGACACGGACAGCAGGGATCCCATGCCGAGTTTCTCCATCGCCGCCTCGTTCTGGACGTCGACGGTGATCGATTTGAATTGCCGGCCGAGTTCGCGCGCGTGCTCGGCGAGATGCTGCGGGGTGCAGAAATTCGCCGGCGTGTTCGCGAGGTCTTTCGTCAACTGCAGTCCCTTGACGAGCGAATCGCCGATCCGGGCTTCTTCTTCGGCCACCGGGTCGGCGGCGTCGAAATACAGGCCGAGGCGCGCGAAGCGGGCCGGTTTACGTTTCGGCAGTGTCTTGTACTCGTCAAAGCGATACGCGGCACCTTCGAACGCGGTGATCTGCTGGCGGATCTTCCAGGCTTCATCGCGGCCATCGACGGTGATTTCCGTCAGCGCGGACAGCGCGCTCCTGAGGCCCGCTTCGACAACGGCCGTTGCCACCTTCGTGACGAGCTTGATGTATTCCGCGGAGCTGATGCCGGCGCGTTTGCCGGCGCCGACGAGCATTACCCGTTCGGCCGCCAATCCGGTCGCATTCGGTACGAACAGGGTTTCCTCGAGCTTGCCGGCCACATCGCCGCGTTTGACGAGCCGGCTGAGCGCCTGGCGGCTCGTCTTGTCAAGCGCGCCGGCGACGTCACCAAGGTGCTTTCCGCTATATACTGCGACTATGAAGCATGCCGTTTTCTGCTTGCCGGGTGTGCCTTGTTTGATTGAAATATCCATCGTATCCCTCGTGACCATGAGTACCGGATCAGCCGCTGCGAATGCCGGCCGAGCCGCGGGCGGGCGCCTGAATGTCGAGGGCGAAAGTGTATTCGTTTGCCATAGGCGGCGCAAAAACGACCGCTACGCTGAGCAGGGATCTCACCCGTGCGCCTGATCGACCGCTACGTCGCGAGCAATGTAATCGCCTCGACCCTGACGGTGTTGCTGACCCTGCTCGCGATTTTTACGTTTTTCGCGCTGATCGACGAACTCGAAGACGTCGGCCGGGGGTCTTACGGTATCGTCAACGCGCTTATTTTCGTGGCCATGAGCGCGCCCTCGCTGGCCTACGAACTGTTCCCCATGGCGGCGCTGATCGGCTCCCTGCTCGGTCTCGGCACGATGATGCGCAATGGCGAGATCGTGGTTATCCGCTGTGCCGGCGTCTCGAAGTTTCGGGTCGTGGTCTCGGTCATGAAAGCGGGGCTGTTGTTCGTGATTGCGGCCGTGCTCGTCGGCGAGGTGATCGCACCCCCCGCCGAGGCCTTTGCACGCCAGTATCGCTCGGTTGCCATCAACGACCGCATTACGCTGAAGACGCACAACGGGTTTTGGGCCCGGGACGGCAACAGCTACATCAACATTCGCGAAATTCTGCCGGGTAACCGGATCGAGGACATCTTTATCTACGAGTTCGATGCGAACAGCGAACTCCGGACGAGCACGCACGCGCGGCGCGCGCTGTATGTCGACGGCCGCTGGGTGCTCGAGGACATCGCGCAGACGATCATCTCCGAGACCTCGATCGAGCGCCGGGTTGTCGAGCGCGCGGGTTGGGATTCGCTGCTGCGGCCGGATCTGATTGCGATGATCGCGATCCAGCCGGACAGCCTGTCGTTGTGGACGCTCGTGAAATACATCCGGTTTCTGCGCGACAACGGGCAGACCGCGCGACATTACGAACATGCCTTGTGGGTGAAGATCGTCTACCCGTTCGCAACCGGAGTGATGGTGTTTCTCGCGATTCCGATGGTATTACGCGCGAGCCGGTCGACGACGGTCGGGCAACGCGTGCTCGTCGGGGGCTTGATCGGTCTCGGTTTCCATCTGCTGAACCAGGCGGCGGGCCACCTCGGGATCGTCTATGAGGTGGCGCCGGCGATCAGTGCCGGGGGGCCGGCGCTCGTCATGGGAATCATCGGGGTCGTACTGCTCGTGCGCACGACGTAGGTGCCGGCGGCTTCAGTCCGCGTTGCGCAGACACGTACGGGAAAGGCGGTCGTGCCAGGTATAACCGCTGCGATCGAACAGTGCCCAGACGTAACCGAGGCCGCAGGCCGCGACAGACACGATGGCGCCGAGGAACCGCAATGCCGTCTGTTTCCAGGTAACCGGGCCCGGACCGGCGCTCGACACGAGCCGGAAGCGCCACGATTTCATGCCCAGCGTCTGGCCCGTCCTGCCCCAGCAGTAGCCGAAGTAGGCATAGGCCGTCAGCGCGAGATACAGCGTAAAAAACGGATTGCCCGCATCGATCGCGGTCCCGCGGCGCGCGACGACGATCACGAGCGTGGCGAAAAACCAGATCGCGAGCAGCGCCAGGCCGTCGTAGACCATCGCGGCGACGAGGCGCAGCGGCGACGGCGCACGTTCTTTAGGTGTCAGGTCCCGGGTCACAGTGCTATTGTCGTGGGAATTCGCCCGGCAGCCTAGCGCCGGGCGAACCCGGGCCGCGGCGGCGGAGCGCGAAACTGCGACGTATTCGGGCAAAAAACCCGCCCCGCAGGTCGGGCGGATTTGCGAAAATACGCCTACGTATGTAGTCATAGACCCCGCAAAGGGTGAAAATTGTGGCGAGGTGGCGAACCGGAAAGATGCACAAGTTACTGGCCATATTGCTGTTGCTGTACGGCGTGCTGTCGCACGCGGCCGAGCAAACGGCGCCGGGATTGCTGATCGATGTCGGCGGTTACCGTCTGCATATCGCCTGCGAGGGCTACGGCACACCGACGGTCGTGTTCGATGCCGGCCTCGGTGGTCACGCGTTCGAATGGCGGGCCGTCGTGGAACGCGCGCGCGAATTCACCCGCGTGTGCACATACGATCGCGCAGGCTACGGCTGGAGCGATAACGGCCCGCTGCCGCGCACGAGTTCCGTCATCGCCAATGAGCTTTATTTGTTGCTCACGGCGCTCGATACCGACGGACCGTTCATTCTCGCCGGCCATTCCTACGGCGGTTACAACATGCAGTTGTTCGCGCGCCGTTACCCTTATCTCGTGGCCGGACTCGTGCTCGTCGACTCGTCTCACCCGACCCAGGTAGAGCGCTTCCGGGCGCCGCCGTTCAATCTGAATACCGCGCCGACGACGCGCTGGGGCATGGTGAAGTTCGGCCGCGCACCGCAACCGCATCCGAGCATGCCCGCGGCGCTGAAAAAGCTCGTGCGCGAACAAATGAGCCGCTGGCGCACGCGACGAACGCTGGCGCATGAATTCCTCGGTTTCCGCGACAGTGCGCGCGAACTGCGCGACGCCCAGCACCTCGCGCAGATCCCGGTAATCGTCCTGTCCCGCGGCAAGCGCGTGTGGCCGACCGATACCCGCGGTGACCAGCTCGAACATCTGTGGATGGAAATGCAAACGGAACTTGCCGGGGAAAGTCCTTATGCGGCGCACATTGTTGCCAGCAACAGTGGCCACCAGGTCCATCTCGACCAGCCGGGCCTCGTGGCCTACGCGGCGGCTGTACTCACCGATATCCACCGGCTCAGCCACGGCGGTGATCCGGGCGCCGAGCGGCAGGTGCTCGGGGTGCGCGAATCCGTCGACTTTGAGGCCGGCATCTGGTTGCGCGATACGCTCGTCGCGTCGCCCGGCGATCAATTGCCGCTGACCGCGGTGGCACCGTGGGACGCCGGGTCACCGAACTGAAGTATGCGACGCGGGTTCCGGGTACCCGATCACCTGTGCCGTGGCGCTCCCTAGGGGACTCGAACCCCTGTTTTCGCCGTGAGAGGGCGACGTCCTGGGCCACTAGACGAAGGGAGCTTGCGGGCACAGTGCAGGGGGCGATTTCTACACTATTCCATGCCGCGTTGCACCCCCGGATGTCGCGATCGCCACATCTCGCGCGGCACGGAACCCTGCTCTTTCGCGTACCCGACAGGGGCCACGGGTCTGCTCCCGGGGTGGCGGCCCGCGCCGGGGCCGGCAATGCCGTGCCATGGCGGCGTGTCCGGCATTGCTCATCGCCGATTCAGCAGTGCTAAACTGCCGCCCCTGTGTTGTTGATGGCACAATACTGACTCCCGGCGCGACCGTGAATAGCGGAATAATCGCCTCTATCATGAGGCTCGACGCGCCGCCAACCAACGGACCCGCATTTGAGTTTTCTAGATTACCTGCTGCCCCGATCGCGCTCGGCAAAACAATCCAAGGCTCGTAAACAAGGCCCCGCTCAACGCAATGAGCCGCGCATCTACTCGCGCGACGAACATTCGGTGTCGCGCAAGGACATCTCCGAGAACGCGCTCAAGGTTCTGTATCGCCTGCACAAGGCAGGCTACAAGGCGTTTCTGGTCGGTGGCGGAGTGCGCGATATTCTGCTCGGCATCGAACCGAAGGACTTCGACATCGCGACGGACGCCCATCCGGAAGAGATCCGCGAGTTATTCCGTAACAGTCGCTTGATTGGTCGTCGATTTCGTCTCGCGCACGTACGCTTCGGGCGCGACGTGATCGAGGTCGCAACGTTCCGTGCCGGTCACGACGGGGACGCGGACGGTGCCTCGATCGCCGACACCGGGCGTATCCTGCGTGACAACGTGTACGGCGATATCGACGACGACGTCTGGCGCCGCGATTTCACCGTGAACGCGCTGTACTACAACATCGCGGATTATTCCGTCGTGGATTACGTTGGCGGGGTCGAAGACATCCGTGCCCGCCGCCTGCGCCTGATCGGCGATCCGGCGCAACGTTACCGCGAGGATCCGGTGCGCATGTTGCGTGCGATCCGCTTCGCCGCGAAGCTCGACCTCGAAATCGACGCCGCCACCCGCAAGGCATTCGTTGATTACGGCGACCAGCTCGACGCAATCGCGCCGGCACGCCTGTTCGATGAATCACTCAAAATGCTGCATTCCGGTCACGGGCTCGCAACGTTCGAAGCGCTACGCGAATCCGGATTGTTCGTTCACCTGTTTCCGCTCGCCGAACGCAGTTTCGCCGCCGACGAGACAGCGCTGGCGCTCGTGCGCGAATCGCTGCGCAGCACCGATGAGCGGGTGCGCGAGGGAAAACCGGTTACGCCGGCGTTTATTTTTGCCGCGATCCTGTGGGGCGCGTTGTGCGCGCGGCGCGACGCGTTCATCGAGGATGGGCTCTCGCCCGGTGACGCGGCACGCGAAGCCGCCGACGAGGTGATCTCCGAACAGGTACGGCGGGTCGCGATACCCCGGCGGTATACGACGGTGAGCCGCGAAATCTGGGGTTTTCAGCCGCGTCTTGCGAACCGCACGCGCAAGCGTGCCCTGAAGCTGCTCGAACATCCGCGCTTCCGCGCGGCCTACGATTTTCTCGTGCTGCGCGAACGCGCCGGCGAACCGCTCGAAGACCTTGCCGAGTGGTGGACGAAATTGCAGGAAGTCGACGGCGGACAACGCGAACAGATGCTCACGACGCTGCGTGAACCGCCGCGCAAGCGTCCCCGATCGCGCCGGCGTCGACGCCCGGATTGAAAGCCGGCGTGACACATCTCGCGCACATCGGTCTTGGCAGCAACCTCGACGACCCGCGTGCACAGGTATCTACGGCAATCGCGGAAATCGGTGCCCTTCCCGGGACCGACATCGTCGCGCGGTCGTCGCTGTATTCGAGCCCGCCGATGGGGCCGCAGGATCAACCGCACTACATCAACGCCGCGCTCGCCGTCACGACCCGACTCGGCTGTCATGCCTTGCTCGATGCGCTGCAAATGATCGAGCGCGCGCACGGACGGTCGCGTGACGGCGTGCACTGGGGCCCGCGGACGCTCGATCTCGACATTCTGCTCTACGACGACGAACAGGCGCACGGACCGCGATTACACCTGCCGCATCCCGGATTGAAGGAGCGCGACTTCGTCGTCCTGCCGCTGCTCGAGATAGCGCCGACGCTGACGCTGCCTGACGGCGAGTCGCTCGCCAGTGTCGCGGCGCGACTCGCCCCCTCGGCGACCGCCGTCCGCCTCGACGATGCCTGACGACGCCACTCCGCCCGCACCCGGCATCATCGCGATCGAAGGTCCAATCGGGGTTGGCAAAACAACCCTCGCGCGCCGTGTTGCCGACGCCTACAACACCGACCTGATGCTCGAGGGCGCCGCCGACAACCCGTTTCTCGAAAAATACTACGCCGACCCCGCGCGGTACGCTTTACCGACGCAGGTGCATTTCCTGTTTCAGCGGGTCGAGCAACTGCAGTCCTTTCGCCAGAATGATCTGTTTCGTGCCGTGTATATCTCCGACTACATGCTGGAAAAGGATCGTCTGTTCGCGCGAATGACGCTGTCGGCGGACGAATTCCGTATCTACGAACAGCTTTACGAGCGCGTGGTCGACACGGTACCGGTACCGGATCTCGTGATCTACCTGCACGCGCCGGTGCCGACGCTGCTGGAGCGGATCCGGCGCCGCGGCCTCGACTACGAGCAGCGCATCGAAGCCGCCTACCTGCATGAGCTGTGCGCGGCCTATGTCGCATTTTTCCGCCATTACACCGATGCGCCGGTGCTGTTCGTCGATACCGATGGTGCGAATTTTGCCGAGGGTGAGCAGCCTTTCGCGCAACTGCTCGAGGCCATTCGCAGCGGCATCCGCGGCAAGCATCATTTCGAGCTCGACCCGATAACCGCCGTCTAGCAAGCGGTTGAAAAACGTCGCGAGCGACGACAGGTCGCGTTCCGCCCGCGCGCAGGAACCGCAGCGTATACGGAAATACGTGAGGATTGGGCAGCGCCGGAACGCGAGATGTCGAGCGCAGTAGTTGTTCAACAACCTGCCCGGAGCCCGGGTGTGCCGGTCGGACGGTACCGCGGCGCGGGGTCTCGGCATAGAATATCGCGTCTTGCGGCAGCGGCTGACGAATTACTGGTAATGCATACTGTTTTCAACACGCGGGAACTGCGCGACATCGTCGCCGGGTGGCGGCGCGATGGCCACCGGATCGCATTCGTACCGACCATGGGGAATCTGCACGACGGGCACCTCTCGCTGCTCGAGCGTGCGCGCGAGATCGCCGATCGCACGGTTGTCAGCATTTTCGTCAACCCGATCCAGTTCGGTAAGGGCGAAGACTACGCGACTTATCCGAGCACGCTCGAAGAAGACCAGGCCAAGCTCGCGCGTAACGGGCTCAACGTCCTGTTCGCGCCAAATCTCGCGCAACTTTATCCCGGCGGCATGGAAGAGGACACGCGGGTAACGGTGCCGGGCCTCTCGACGATACTGTGCGGTGAGTTTCGTCCCGGGCATTTCTCCGGTGTCGCGACCGTGGTGACGAAACTGTTTTGCAGCGTCCAGCCCGACTGTGCCTTGTTCGGCAACAAGGATTTGCAACAGCTCATGGTAATCCGCCGTATGGTCGACGACCTGTGCATGCCGGTCGAGGTCATCGGACAGCCGATCGTACGCGAACGCGACGGTCTCGCGATGAGTTCGCGCAACAGCTATCTGAGTGAGGCCGAACGCGCGATTGCGCCGACGATTTACGCGACCCTGCAGGAGGCGGTGCGTGACGTACGCAAGGCCGGGGCGGACTTCCGGGCAATCGAGGCGCGTTCCCTCGAAGCGTTGCGCGATGCGGGATTCAAACCGGAATATTTCGGCATCCGACGCGCGGCCGATCTGCTCGTCGCGGAAGCCGATGAACGTGACCTCGCGATTCTTACCGCGGCGTGGCTGGGCAGCGCCCGCCTGATCGACAACATCCAGGTTTCGCTCGATGAACCGGCCTGATCCGCGTGACCTCCATCCGCTGATCTGGCTGTGGAGTATCCCGCTCCCGCTCGTGATCCACTTGTCGGCGCGACAGATCGATTCCGACAACCGCTTCTTTCCGACCTGGATCGAATCCGAATCCGGCCTGATCGAAAACGCGACGGCGGTGCTCCTGCTGCCGGCGACGGTACTGGCGATCGTACTCGCTGTTCGCTGTTACGGGCAGTTCGGCCGGATGTTCTCCGTCTGGTTTGCCGGTTTCGCGCTCATGTGTTTCGGCTTTGCCGGCGAAGAAGTGAGTTGGGGACAACACTGGCTCGGCTGGAGTTCGCCGGAATACTTCGCGGAATACAATCGCCAGGGTGAAACGAACTTCCACAACCTGAACATTCACTTCGGCCGCGTCGTCAAAACGCTGTTGACGCTCGTGATCATCATCGGCGGTTTGATCCTGCCGTTGACGCGCCGCGCGCAAGCCCGCGAGGCGGTATCGCCGCGGCGATGGTCCGCGGCGATCGTGCCCACGCTCGTGTGTGTACCGGCGGCCGCTTTCGTGTTCGGGGTGCGCCTCGTCGAGCGCTGCAAGACGTGGTTTGATCTCGAGTGGAGCCTGCTCGATGTAAACCTGAAAGAACTGCAGGAACTGTACATCGCGATCTTTCTGCTCATTTACGTGTGGTCGGTGTACAAGCGCTACGGATCAGCGTCCACGGCGACGACCTGAGGGCAGCGGCGGCGCGTGGTTTTTTCTCCGATCATCCTCGATAATGCGCGCTCGAATCCGCGACCGCGACCGCAAGCACATGCCTGAACCCCACAAAAAGCGCATATTTATCAAGACATTCGGTTGTCAGATGAACGAGTACGACTCGCATCAGATGGCCGAGCTGATGAGCGATCGGCAGGGCTACGAACGCGTTGATTCGCCCGAAGATGCCGATCTGTTACTCATGAATACGTGCTCGATCCGGGAAAAAGCGGCGGAAAAGCTGTTCTCGGAACTCGGACGCTGGCGCGCCATCAAGGACGAACGACCGCACGTGACGATCGGGGTCGGCGGTTGTGTCGCATCGCAGGAAGGGGAATTGCTGTGGCAGCGTGCGCCGTTCGTCGATGTTATTTTCGGTCCGCAAACCCTGCACCGCCTGCCGCAACTCGTGACCGAGTCACAAACGATCGGCAAGGGCGTGATCGACATCTCGTTCCCGGAAATCGAAAAATTCGATCGCCTGCCGCCGGCGCGCGCCGATGGCGTAACCGCGTTCGTGTCGGCCATGGAAGGGTGCAGCAAGTACTGCAGTTTTTGCGTCGTCCCCTACACCCGGGGTGAAGAATTCAGCCGTCCGTTCGACGACGTGATCGCGGAAATCTTCGCGCTCGCCGAACAGGGAGTACGCGAAATCACCCTGCTCGGCCAGAACGTCAATGCGTATCGCGGCCCGATGCACGACGGAAAAATCGCCGATCTCGCCACGCTAATCCGTTACGTCGCCGCGATCGACGGCATCGACCGGATCCGCTACACGACGTCGCATCCGGTTGAATTCAGCGATCGCCTGATCGCGACCTACGCGGACGTACCCGAACTCGTCAGCCATGTGCATCTGCCCGTGCAGAGCGGTTCCGATCGGATCCTGGCCCTGATGAAGCGTGGCCACACCGCGCTCGAATATCGTTCGCGGATCCGCAAATTGCGCAGCGCCCGCCCCGACATCTCGATTTCCTCGGATTTTATCGTCGGCTTCCCCGGCGAGACGGACGACGATTTCGCGGCAACGATGGACCTCATCGAGCACGTCGACTTCGATCATTCATTCAGTTTCATCTACAGCGCGCGTCCCGGAACCCCGGCCGCGGCACTGCCGGATGATGTAACGGCGACCGAAAAGAAACACCGACTCGCGATCCTGCAGCGGCGCATCCTCGAATCCGCGGCGGCGAAAAGCGCGGCGATGCGCGGAACGACCCAGCGCATACTCGTTACCGGGCACGCGAAGAAAAATGCCGCGGAACTGTGCGGCAGAACCGAGAACAACCGGGTCGTGAATTTCGCCGGTACGGCGGATTTGATCGGCGAATTCGTCGACGTCGTCATCAGTGAGGTGCTGCCGAATTCGCTGCGCGGCGAATTGTGCGAAGCCGTGGAATTCGCATAAGTGGTAAGCACGAATGACGCTACCGTCGTGCTCGATCCGTTTGAAAACGATCGGCTCGCGAACCTGTGCGGCCAGTTTGACGAACACATCCGGCTCCTCGAACGACGCCTCGGTGTCGATATCAATCAACGCGGCAATGAATTCTCGATCAACGGCAGCCCCGAGTCCGTCGCGTTGGCCGGGCGTATCGTCAGGATCCTCTACGAACTGACAGGGTCGAAGTCGATCGGTACCACCGACGTTCACCTGCAGTTGCAGGAGTCCGAACTCGACAGCGTTGCCGGTACCGCCGCGGTTGCGGATGTTTCGGTGCGTACGAAGCGGTCGATTATCAAGGCTCGCGGTACGAATCAGCGCGCTTACATCACGCACATCAACAAGCACGACATCAGCTTCGGAGTTGGTCCGGCGGGAACCGGCAAGACTTATCTCGCGGTGGCCTGCGCGGTGGCCGCGCTCGAAAGTGAACAGGTGCGGCGCCTGTGCCTCGTACGCCCCGCGGTTGAAGCGGGCGAGCGGCTCGGTTTTCTCCCCGGCGACATGGCGCAGAAGGTTGATCCGTATTTGCGGCCGCTGTACGACGCGTTGTATGAAATGCTCGGCTTCGAACGCGTCGCGAAGCTCATCGATCGCAACGTGATCGAGGTGGCGCCGCTCGCGTTCATGCGCGGACGTACCCTGAACGAATCGTTCATCATCCTCGATGAGGCACAGAACACGACCGTCGAGCAGATGAAAATGTTCCTCACCCGGATCGGCTTCGGTTCCAAGGCCGTCGTGACGGGCGATGTAACCCAGGTTGATCTGCCCCGGGGCAAGCCATCCGGCTTGCGGCACGCGATCGAAATCGTAAAGCCGATCCCGGGGATCAGCTTCACGTTTTTCGAAACGCGCGATGTCGTCCGACACAGTCTCGTCGGTCGCATCCTGGATGCTTACGAACGTCACGAGCAGGAACAGGAAGACGACGGCGGCGATCGGGCGTAAGCCGCGCGATCGCCTGAACTGATGACGATCATCGTCCAGATCGTGACCGACGACGCGAACCTGCCCGCGGCGAGTGCTGTCGAACACTGGGCGCGGCACGCGCTCGAGCACGAGCACACGGACGGTGAACTGACCGTGCGGATCGTGGGCCTGGACGAAGGGCAACAGCTGAATTCCGAGTGGCGCGGACGCGAGCAGGCGACGAACGTACTCGCATTTCCACTCGGGGAACCGGACTTCGAACCGCGTCTGCTCGGCGACATCGTGATTTGCGCGCCGGTGGCGAACGCCGAATGCGGCGATGACCCGGTCGCGCGTGAAGCGCACTGGGCGCATCTCGCAATCCACGGGGTCCTGCACCTGCTCGGCTATGACCACGAGCGCGAGAGCGATGCCGAGACGATGGAGTCGCGCGAACGGACAATCCTCGCAGAACTAGGCTATCCTGATCCCTACGCATGAACGATGGTCCCCGAAGCCGCGCGAACCGGCTACCGATCCTGAACTGGCTGCACCAGATGATACGGCGCCTCGTGCCCGGGCCGTCCGACCGCCAGGACGTCCTCGATTACCTCCACGAAGCAGAAAGCCACCACCTCATGGACATGAGCACCGTCGCGATGATGGAAGGTGCGCTGCTGGTCTCCGAGATGAAGGTCGGAGACATCATGATCCCGCGCTCGCAAATGGTTTTTGTCGACGAGGACGCGGTAGCGGAAGATATTTTCGCGGAGGTTGTCGAATCGGGACATTCACGTTTTCCGGTGCTCGACGACAAGCACGAAAAAGTGATCGGCATCCTGCTGGCGAAGGACCTGCTCGCGGTCGCCGTCGACGCGAAACGCGAGTTCAACATCAAGGATATGATCCGTCCCGCCGTGTTCGTGCCGGAAAGCAAACGCCTGAACATCCTGTTGCGCGAGTTCCGGACGAGCCGCAATCACCTGGCGATTGTGCTCGACGAGTACGGCAGCATCGACGGCCTGGTCAGCATCGAGGATGTGATCGAGCAAATCGTCGGTGAGATCGACGACGAGCACGACCTCGGTGACGAGGAGTACATTCGTCAGCATCGCGGTAATCGCTACACGGTGAAAGCCCACACGCCGATCGAGGAATTCAACGAATTCTTCGACTGCAGTTTCCCGGACGACACCTACGATACGATCGGCGGCCTCGTTACCGACGCGTTCGGACACGTACCCGAACGCGCGGAATCGATTTCGTTCGACGGCTTCGAATTCAAGGTGTTGCGGTGTGACCCGCGCCGTATACACGTGCTCCGGGTAGTGCGCACGAACACCGCGGAGTCGCGTGCTCCGGGCGGCGGCGCTTCATGACCGCGCATCGCTGATCCGGTGAGCAGGAACGTCAGCGTTGCGCTCGCGGCGCTGTTCGGCGGCGCCGCGCTGCCGTTCGCGTTTGCCCCCTACGGTTATTATCCGCTGGCGGTGCTTTGTCTCGCGCTGCTGTTCTACCTGTGGGCGGTGAGTTCTGAGCGACTCGCGATTGTCGCGGGATACTGTTTCGGCCTCGGCATGTTCGCGCACGGCGTCTGGTGGATTCAGATCAGCGTGCACCAGTTCGGTTTGCCGCTGTACTCGTTTTCAATCGCGGTAACCGCCGGCTTCGTCATCTTCATGAGTCTTTATCCGGCGCTCGCGGCCTGGTTTTGGCATCGCTGCGCAGCAGGTCCGCCGGGCTTGCGCCTGCTCCTCGGCGCGCCCGCGGCCTGGCTTGCGACGGAATGGCTGCGCGGCTGGGTAATGACCGGGTTTCCGTGGCTGTTCGTCGGTTACGCGCAGACGGATTCCCCGCTCGCGGCGTACGCGCCGGCGCTCGGGGTTCACGGGGTGAGCCTGATCACGGCGATCCTCGCCGGCGCGTGCACGGTGCTGTTTACGGGTACGCTCCGCGCACGCTTCGCGGCGCTCGGCGTGGCCGTGATCATCGCCGTCGGCGCCGTGCTGCTCGAAACCGTCGAGTGGACCCGCGACAGCGGCGAGGTGTTTCCCGTCGCCCTCGTTCAGGGAGCCATTCCACAGGCCGTCAAATGGCACCGCGACTACCGCGAGCCGAGTATCGACCTGTACACGGAACTGACTCGCCCGCACTGGGGCAAGCCGCTGGTCGTGTGGCCGGAAACCGCGATCCCGGCTTTCGCGTCGGAAGTGCCGGACACGCTGGAGCGACTGGATCGCCTGGCCCGTGACGGTCACACGACGCTGCTGGCCGGAATCGCGCGTGCGGATCCCGCCGACAGCACGCGTTATTTCAACAGCGTCTTACAATTCGGGCCCGGCCGCGCCTACTACGACAAACGCCATCTCGTGCCGTTCGGCGAATACCTGCCGTTCGATCGCTGGCTGAGACCGCTGCTGGATTTTCTGCGGATCCCGATGTCGAATTTCTCCGCCGGAGATCCGGTGCAACCGCCGATCGTCGTTGCGGGCCATGTTGTCGGCGTTTCGATCTGTTACGAGGATGCGTACGCCGGGGAAATCGCGCGCGCGCTCCCCGCTGCCGGGCTGCTCGTGAACGTGAGCAACGACGCCTGGTTCGGCGACTCTATCGCACCCCATCAACACCTCCAGATCGCGCGCATGCGCGCGCTCGAAGCGGGACGCTACCTGCTGCGCGCGACGAATACGGGGATCTCGGCGATCATCGACGACCGCGGACGGGTCGTCGCGCGTTCCGGGCAGTTCCAGCCGGAAGTGATCACGGCCGAGGCGGTTATCCGGACCGGAGCGACCCCGGCCATCAGTCTTCCCGGCTGGGCGATTCCGGGCGCGGGTCTCGGCTTGCTGCTGGCGGGCGGCTGGCGCTCGTCAAGACGGGTATAAACAGGCCCTAAGTCCCTTCCCCTCGATTTGAGGGGAAGGGTACCTGGTCCATCAAGGTCGGTGTTTTATAATTTGGAGCACGTATTTAGCGGCGCGCCTGATCGGCGCTTTGCAGGCGCGCGGCGATTTCGCCATGCTCGTCGGCCAGGGCACGCACGCTCGCGCGTGTCAGTCTGAGCAAGGTCAGGGCGCTGACGGCAATCACGGTGGCGCTGCGGATTTCGTCATGCAACAGTGCACGCTCGCCGAAAATATCTCCCTGCCCGAGTAATGCCACGCGGGTTCTCGCGTCACCGGTGCCACGCACAACTTCCACCGAGCCATGCATCAGGATGTACAGCGCGTTGCCTTTCTCACCTTCGCCGATGACGACGTCGCCCGGCAGGAACGTCACGGTCTGGGCCTGTCCGGCGAGTTTCGCCAGCACCGGATCCGGCAGTCCCTTGAACAGCGGTACCCGTGCGATCAAGGCCACTGCGGTGGGACCGGACCCGTCATTGGATTTCTCCGGCAGTGCTGCAAGCGCGCCCGCGAGACGGCGGTCGATGCGGCCGAAAGCCTTGGCGCCGATATCGCCGGAATGATGACTGCCGACCGCATACTGACGCGCCCGGGTCAGTGCCGCGGAGCGGGTGAGGCGGCTTTCGAGGTCGGCATAGAACTCGGGAAAATCTTCGCGCAGGTGTTGCAATCGGGCGCGCTTGCGCGCGACCCGGTCGCGGTACAGCGCGATCACCGCGGCCGTGTCGTGCGGGGTCAGACCCACGCGTTCGGGTAGATTCGTGATTACCGCCTCCGCGCACAGGATCGCCGCGATATCGCGCTGAATCACCTGGCTCAGGCGCGCGCGTTGCAGGCGTGCGAGGACGCCGGCGAACGCGTTTCGCTCACGCAGCCAGCGCAGCGCAAGCTGTTCGAGGCGTGCAAAACCGCTGTATCCGTCTGCCGTGTCGCGCAGTGACGAAGTGCCCTCGATGTGCGACCGCGTAATCCGATCGCGGCTGATCCGGTTACGCAGATCGAGATACGTGTATTCCTCGATCACACGGAGTTTGTACAACGATTCGAGTTCCTCGAGTTCCATGCGCAGGGCTTCGAGATACGTGTGTCGCAGGTGTCGTGAGGGATCGACTCCGGGAACGTCGTGCTCGAATACACTGTCTATCTGGGTCCGGATCGAATCGACGTGTGCGGGCGGGAGCCCGGTCGTGGTGGCAAGTCGTTCGATCACCGCTTGCGCCTGCTGTTGTGCCTCGAGGAGGCCGCGGCGCAACTCCGCGTTTTCCTCTTCGGACATTCGATCGAGTCCGAGCCAGGTGATCAGCGGTCGTATCGACGGCGCATTGATCAACAGCGTCAGCAGCACGACCCCGAGCGTGAGTTCGACCAGGACCTGGCGGCCGTCCAGCGTTTCCGGAATAGACAGTACGATGGCAATGGCAAGCCCGCCCTTGAG